>Ga0316628_100000362_pt1 | contig 28440 bp, 28 predicted proteins | sample OWC_Aug_M2_C1_D5_FD_207648 | JGI IMG/M metagenome (GOLD analysis project Ga0316628, IMG submission 207648) | Wetland soil microbial communities from Old Woman Creek delta, Ohio, United States - OWC_Aug_M2_C1_D5_C | ecosystem: Environmental > Terrestrial > Soil > Wetlands | place: USA: Ohio...
CCGGTAATATTTCCAGATAAAATTGTGTAGTGGTATAATTAACCAAAATCCAGATTCAACAAGTTCGGTCAGAGGCAGGAGGAGCAATGCGATTAAAGGTCAATAGTTTTCATAATTTTTTTCTTGTTGCCGTCACAATGTTCGTCTTTGGTTTTACCTTGTGGGGGAATTTTTGTTGCCCTGAGGATTCTCTTGGAGCTGTATCAAAGGTATCGTCGCAGTCGGTCGAATCGCTGACGAAGATCGGCCATGCAATGGCAGAAATATCTGCTGCGGTCAAACCGGCCATTGTGAACATGTCGACCACGCGGACAGTAAAGACTTCAGGGGGTGCCGACCCGTTTTTTGACGACCCTTTCTTCAGGCGTTTCTTTGGGGACAAATTCGGTCGACAGCGGCAGCCCAAGGAACATAAGTCGGCGGCCTTGGGATCTGGGGTTATCGTTTCGTCCGACGGATATATCATCACCAACTACCATGTGGTCAAAGATGCGGACGAGATTAAGGTCCTCTTGTCGGATAAAAGAGAATTTAGCGGAAAGGTGATAGGGTCCGATCCGAAAACGGAGATATCGATTGTAAAGATTGAGGCGACCGATCTCCCGACACTTAAGTGGGGGGATTCCGACGCACTTGAGGTGGGTGAGATAGTCCTGGCCGTCGGCAACCCATTCGGCCTGAACCAGACTGTCACCATGGGCATCGTTTCTGCTGTCGGACGGGCAAATGTCGGGATAGCAGATTACGAGGACTTCATCCAGACCGATGCTGCTATAAATCCGGGCAATTCCGGCGGGGCTCTCGTCAATGTCAGGGGGGAACTTGTCGGTATCAATACTGCTATTTTCAGCACAAGCGGGGGCTATCAGGGCATAGGATTCGCGATCCCCAGCAATATGGTGAAATCGATCATGGACAGCCTTGTTAAGAAGGGAAGGGTAATAAGAGGCTGGCTGGGTGTCTCGATACAGAGCATTACCCCTGAGCTTGCAAAGCAGTTCAATCTCAAAGGAGAGAAGGGCGTCCTTGTGAGCGATGTGAATGAAAACGGCCCCGCAGAAAAAGGAGGGCTTAAGAGGGGTGACATCATTTTGGAATATGACGGGAAAAATACCGATGAGCCAAGCCAGTTTCGCAACATGGTCGCAAATACGTCCCCGGGCGAAGAACATTCTTTCAAAGTGTTGAGAAATGACCAAGTGCTTACGTTGAAGGTGACGATCGGGGAACTCCCTTCAGACCAGCAGCAGGCCCAAAGCAGCGCTTACGAGGGCGCACTGAGAGGGATAAGCGTGCAGGACATTACTCCTGAAATAGCGAAGAAACTTAATATCCCGGGCAGGGTAAAAGGAGTGATTGTGAGTGATGTTGAGGAGGATAGTCCAGCCTCAAGTGTACTGATGCAGGGCGATATTATCCAGGAAATAAACAGAAAAAGGGTCGGAAGCGCCAAGGAATATCAAGAAGTAGCCGCAGGGATCAAGAAAGACGAGAGTATCCTGCTGCTCGTCTACAGGGGAGGCTCCTCGCTCTTCATAACTCTCTCCGGCAAGTAATGCGCATACAAGGCACGCGGCCGGCAAGTCCGGCCGCGGAAGCCGCCAGGGCCGCTTCTATTCTTCTATCCTGTATCTTTTTATCTTATACCCAATCTGTCTCGGGGTAAGGCCGAGCAGTCTTGCAGCCTTGGCCTGCACCCATCCGGTATTCTTCAGCGCATCCAGTATCTTTGCCTTTTCGATGTCAGCGATCGCAGCTGGTAATGCATCTTTTGTCAGGATTGCGCCGGCGGCCCTGACACGACGATTTCGGATATTAAGTGGAAGGTCGGGAAGACCGATTTCTTTTCTGGTGGACATGACTACAAGCCTCTCTATCGTATTTTCCAACTCCCTCACGTTTCCAGGCCATTCATAGTCGGCAAGGGCATCAAGGACTTCAGGGGCGATCCTGGCCGATTTATTGTTCTCTTCGTTATATTTCTTCAGGAAGTACTCGGCAAGGACAGGGATATCAACCCGTCTTTCTTTCAGGGGCGGCAAATAGACAGGGACTACGTTGAGACGGTAGTAAAGGTCTTCCCTAAATTTCCCGGACGAGACCTGTGTTTCGAGGTCCCTGCTAGTTGCCGCAATCAGCCTCACGCTTACTTTAATTGTTTTTTCTCCGCCCACTCTCTCGAACTCTTTTTCCTGAAGCACGCGCAATATTTTGGGCTGAAGCGTCAGGGGCAGGTCGCCGATCTCGTCGAGGAATATAGTCCCTCTGTCGGCCAGCTCGAAACGGCCCTTCCTCATGGACATCGCGCCAGTGAAGGCCCCCTTTTCGTGGCCGAAGAGTTCGGATTCGAGAAGCCCTTCGGGGATCGACGCGCAGTTAAATTTGATAAAAGGCTCCCTGGCCCTGGGACTCATAAAATGGATCGCCTTTGCCGCAAGCTCTTTGCCCGTTCCGCTTTCGCCCCTCAGAAGGACGGTCGCCTTCGAGGGCGCCACTTTATGAATGGCCTCAAATACCTCCTGCATGCTGTCTGATTGGCCGATGATATTCTCAACTCTATATCGTCCCTTCAATTGCCGGGTGAGACTTTCTTTCTCTTCAAGAAATGCCACCCTTTCCCTCTCTAACTCCATATGCAGCTTCACTGATTGTGCCATAAGAGAAGCGATGATTTTTAATAGCCTTAGGTCCTCCTCAAAAGATACCCCTTTTGTTTCGAAGAGCCTGTCAACACTCAGTACTCCGAGGACCTCGCTCTTGAACTTGATAGGCACGCAGAGGAAGGAGACATTCTCACGCCTGATCATCTTTCTGGCGCCGGTTTTATTGAGAAACAGCGGCTCATCGCCTATATTCGGGATGACGATAGGAGACCCGAGTTTTGCCACCCTGCCGATTATTCCTTCCCCGAGCTTATATCTGCCTTTTCTTATTTCATCCTCGCTCATGCCGTGGGCCGCGACGATCGACACCTCGTCTCCATCGCGAAGGGCCACAGTCCCCCTGTTCATGTTGAGGTATTCGGATAAGACGCGCATGACTCCTCTTAAGTTAGACTTTAGGTTAAGAGACGATCCGAGAAGCTTGCTTATCTCGTATAATGCCGTAAGTTCTATTGTTTTATAATCTTTTTGCATCTCAGCCCTTCTTAACAAATAAATTATATAACAATTATCCGCCCTGATGGTCAAAAAACATCTTTGGGACTAGGAACACATTCCCTCCCGAATAGGAATATCTTCTAATTGTGCCGGAAGAGCCGTTGGGTTATGCTTAAATCAGAAGAGAGAAAAAGGAAAGAGGAGGATACGAAAATGTTAAGGTACAACGCGGGCAGCAAAGTAGGAAAAGGAACATACTGGAATTTCGCCAACGGCGAAAGGATCGACGTGAGTGATGAGGGCGTGCTTCCGGGCGGCAAAAGGACCGTGTATTTCAGACTTCCCGCCACCGGAATTATTATTCTCGGTCCCATAATGGGTCTTTTGTACGCCGCTTTTCTGCCCTTCATCGGTATTGCCATGCTCGTAAAGGTGGTGCTCCAGAAGGTGGCGTCGATGGCTTTCAGCTCTGCGAAGAGCAGCGCGTCTTTCGGATGGAGGCCCAGCGAGTCCTATCTCGCCGGCCAGAAGAAAAAAGATGTGATGTCGGACAAGGAACCTGAGGAGCAGAAGCGGGATAAAGAATAGCGGGGCGTAGTATTTCGAGTTAGAGAGGTTCCGGAACCCGGAACCTCTTTTTTTTTGAATCTGCCTTCTTTTTGGGCAGCAGTGGTCAAGAACTAGGCAATCCGCCCGGCAGCTGCCCTAAAAAAACCCTTATTCACAAGATGTTATTTCTGGCAAGCTTCTTGTTATAACAAAATTCGTGAGTGTGCTTATCCTGAAAAATATAAGTTCAGAGGGCCCCGGTACGATAGAAGACCATCTCAGGGAAGAAGGGACTGCTTACAGTATAGTCGACCTCACCACTGAGGAGTTGTCTCCAACTGAAAAGGCGGATACACTGGTAATCATGGGGGGACCAATGAGTGTGAATGAATCTGACATTTTTCCCTATATAGAAAAAGAAGTCAAACTTGTGCGTGATTTTATCCGGGAGGGGAAAAAGGTATTTGGCGTCTGTCTCGGCGCGCAGATAATGGCCAGCGCGCTCGGGGCAAGGGTTTATCCCGGATCAGAGAAGGAGGTCGGCTGGTTAGACATCGAACTTCAGGAGGAGGGCGTCAGGGATTCGCTAATGACAAAGATGGCCGTTCACCCGAAGGTCGGCGATTTCTGGAAAAGGTTCAAGGTTTTTCATTGGCATGGTGAGACCTTCGACCTGCCGAGCGGCGCTGTAAGGCTTGCTAAATCGGCGTTATATGACAACCAGGCATTCAGGTACGGGAGCAATGCTTATGCTTTTCAGTTCCATATCGAGGTCAGCAAAGAGATGGTCTACGACTGGCTGAAGGACGAGCCCGTCGATATGGGCAGTATAGTCCGGGACACCGAACAGTATTATGACGACTATCATCAGCGGGCGTTGAATTTTTATAAAGAATTTTTTAAATGATTCATTATAGGGAACAGGAGGTGATTGATGAAAAAGATTGAGGCTATCATTAAACCTTTCAAGCTCGACGAGGTCAAGGACGCATTGAACGAGATCGGCATACAGGGCATGACGGTAACGGAGGTGAAGGGGTTCGGCCGCCAGAAGGGACATACAGAGCTCTATCGCGGCGCTGAATACGTTGTGGATTTCATACCGAAGATAAAGCTGGAGATCGTGACTTCCGACAGCCTTGTAGTAAAGGTAGTAGAGATAATCGAAAAAACCGCAAAGACCGGCAAGATCGGAGATGGGAAGATATTTGTGTATCCTGTCGATGAAGCCGTCCGGATAAGAACCGGCGAGCGGGGAGAAACGGCAGTTTAGATAACAGGGCAGGGTATCGGGGTTAGTAAGGAAGGGAGTGGGTATCTGATTTGATGCCGACCCCGTTTCCCAGGCCCAATAACCATTTTATAAAGGAGAAGTGATGACACCAAAGGACGTAATCAAGTTAGCGCAGGAAAACAAGGCTGTGATGGCGAATTTCAAGTTCCTCGATTTCCCCGGAATCTGGCAGCATTTTGCAGTGCCGATTGCGGAGTTGAAGGAGGAGATATTTGAGGAAGGGCTGGGGTTCGATGGTTCATCCATCAGAGGCTGGCAGGCGATCCACACCTCCGATATGCTGGTCATTCCCGATGCGGAGACGGCATTTATGGACCCGTTTATGGAGTATCCCACCATCAGCCTTATCTGCAATATCGTGGACCCTATCACAAAGGAATATTATACCCGCGACCCCCGGTTCATAGCCCAAAAGGCTGAGAATTACCTGAAATCAACCAAGCTGGGCGACATCGCATACTTCGGGCCCGAGGCCGAGTTCTTCATCTTCGATAATATCCAGTTCGATCAGAATTCACACAGCGGGTACTATTTCCTCGATTCCGTGGAAGGTATCTGGAACTCCGGCCGGGACGAAAACCCCAATCTCGGGTACAAGCCGAGACACAAGGAGGGATATTTCCCCGTGCCCCCCACGGACAGTCAGGTGAATCTTAGGACCGAAATGGTCATGGAGATGCTGAAGTGCGATATATATGTGGAGAGGGAACATCACGAGGTTGCAACCGCAGGACAGGCAGAGATAGACATGAGGTTCGACTCGCTCGTGAGAATGGCGGACAAGCTTATGCTTTTTAAGTACATAATCAAGAATGTGGCGAGAAGGCACGGCAAGACGGTGACCTTTATGCCGAAGCCTATGTTTGGAGACAACGGTTCGGGCATGCATTGCCATCAGAGTATCTGGAAAGGTAATAAGCCCCTGTTTGCGGGCAACGGCTACGCAGGGTTGAGCGATATGGCGCTGTATTACATCGGCGGGATTCTGAAACACGCGCCCGCCCTGGCCGCACTGACAAACCCTACAACCAATTCTTACAAGAGGCTGACGCCCGGCTTTGAGGCGCCTGTGAACCTTGCATACTCTGCTAGAAACCGGTCGGCATGCGTCAGGATACCTACCTATTCAGCAAGCCCGAAGGCAAAGAGGGCCGAGGTGAGGTTCCCCGACCCCTCTTGCAATGGATACCTTGCGTTCGCAGCTATGCTTATGGCCGGTCTTGACGGCATAGAGAACAAGATACATCCGGGAGAACCGCTCGACAAGGATATCTACGAGCTTGGCCCAGAAGAACTGGCTTCCGTACCTACTATGCCGGCCAGTCTTGACGAGGCGCTCAATAACCTTGAGGCCGACCACGAGTTCCTGATGAAGGGGAACGTATTTACCGAGGATGCGCTGGACACCTGGATCAGCTATAAGAGGTCAAAAGAAGTTGATGCCTTGAGATTGAGACCCCATCCCTATGAATTTTTCCTCTATTACGATATTTAACTCTCTCCGTAATAGTGATCTTAAAGGGAAGGGTTTTGCCCTTCCCTTTCTTTTGCCCCTCATACATCATGAAAAAAGTTTAAAGAGGAGGAAGGTGAGGGTGGCCCCCATTAAGGCTCCTGCGACGACTTCCGAGGGACTGTGTACCTTGACGGCGACCCTGCTCTGGGCGATCAGCGTCGCCAGGACAAAGCAGAGGAGAGATGCGAGAAAGTTTTCGGTAGTATAAGTCACCGATACCCATACGGAGAAGGCGAGGGCCGAATGGCCGCTCGGCATGCCGCCTTTTAACGGATGTCCCTTCCCGAAATAAGTTTTAGAGATGATCACAGATATCAACACAAGAATAAAAGAGATAAGAGAGATGTCCTCATTTGAGTGTTTTGCTACATGAAAACCTTCATAAAAGATCTTTTTTATATACGGAAAGAGGATTATATAGCCGAGTATAGCAGCACCGAATGCAGTAATGAAGACGGCCCCGGCAGCTATGTCTTTTGCGATTCGCGCCTTTTCCGTGTAATCGGGCGTCACGAGGTCTACAACTGCTTCTACTGCGCTGTTAAGCATCTCCGCAGACAGGACGAGAATTACAGCCAGGGAGATAAGAATAAATTCCATTCGCGTGACGCCGAGAACATAACTCATGATAAGAACCACGGCTGCAGATATGAAATGGTATCTGAGATGCCTTTGGGTCCGGGCGCCGTGCAGTATGCCCTCTATAGCGAAGTTGGCGCTCTTAAGCCATTGTCTTAAGGGCATCGAGAATTTCTCTCTCCTTTTTTACCATCTTCTTTTTTTGATACGCGTTTAATTCATGGTCGTAGCCCGCAAGGTGCAGCAACCCGTGGACGAGGAGCCTCTGAGTTTCCTCGTGAAGGGGTATGCCGTACTCCTTTGCCTGGAGCCGAGCCGTAGGCACGCAAATGACGATGTCGCCGAGAGGGAAAGAGGTATTACCCTGCTTTTCGTCAATCACCGGCAGCGGGCCATCCGACAGCGGAAAAGACAATACATCTGTGGCCTTGTCGACGCCCCTGTAATAGGCATTGAGGCGTTTCATTCTTTCGCTGTTTACGAATACGACGCTGAGTTCAGCTCGCGAAAGACCGAGTAATCGGAGCGCCTTGACGAGGTCCCTTCTTATCTTCTGCGGGTGCAGCCTTGTCGACTTTTGAAGGTTCTTTATGTATATCTCCATTGCCGAAATCGAATCCCGGATAGTCGATCCTCTTGTGGAAGATCCCCGTAAGTATGTATGTAAACCTCTTCTTTATCTCAGAGATGTCTTTGAGTGTCAGTTCGCACTCATCGAGCTGGCCGTCCAGGAATATATGGTTGATTATTTTATCGACAAGGGCCGATATCCTTGCCGGAGTGGGGTCGGTCAGGACCCGAGATGCAGCCTCGACAGCGTCTGCCATCATAACAAGTGCGGCAACGCGGGTCTGGGGCTTTGGTCCCGGATATTTGTAATCCTCTGCAGCGGACAACGGCTGTTCTTGGTTTTTCTCCCTTGCCTTCTGGTAAAAATACGTGATAAGCGAAGACCCGTGGTGCTGCTTTATGATTTCTATAAGCACTTGAGGAAGTTTGTATTGTCTGGCCAATTCGACGCCTTCCTTCACATGATTTACGATAATCATACTGCTCATATGTGGGGTGAGCTTGTCGTGTTTGCTAGGCGCCCCGGCCTGATTTTCCACAAAATACTCCGGCATCTTGACCTTGCCGATATCATGATAATATGAACTTACTCTTGCGAGAAGCGGATTAACGCCTACGTCCTCGGCAGCCGCCTCGACAAGGTTTCCCACTATGACGCTGTGATGGTATGTTCCCGGTGCATTTATCATAAGGGCCTTCATAAGGGGCTGGTTGAGGTCCAGTAGCTCGAGGAGGCTGATATCGGTGGTGACCTTAAAGGTGTATTCCAGAAAAGGCAGAAACAATGATACGATTGACGAGACTGTAACACCGGAAAAGACCGCGAATATAACCGATGATAATATCTTTCCGGGGAGAATATCTCCCTTGCTGATCAGCAGTATCAGCGCGATGAGTACATTTGTGATTGCCACGTAAAAGCCGCCCCGTAGGAGAGCGGACCTTTTTTTACACCGGATGACGCTGAAGGCCGCAGTGAGGCTGCCGACAAACGTATAGATCGGATACAACGGGTCGTTCAACCAGTATCCTGTGAGCAGGCTTATGGTAAAGGAGAATGTAATGGCAGTGTGAAAATCGAAGAGCAGGGTGACGAGCATTGCCCCCGCGGCGATGGGTATGCCGAATACCGCGGTATCTGCATCTATAGACCCTATGCCCTTTGAAAGGTTCAGCAGGAGAAAGTCAAAAAATCTCCCGATAACGAGCGTGCTGACGATCATTAGTCCGAGCAGAAGAAGCATGTTATAGTTATTGATATAGGCCGGCTTGTAACGCATAATGTCCCTGTAGAGGATAGCGAGAAGAACGAACGCAACAAGGGCCCCTCCGATAAACCTCCAGGGACTCGCGTTGACCATCAGAGACAGCGATACGACAAAAGAAGAAATGCCGATCAGGAGCAGTCTCCTCGAGTTCGACACCAAGTCTAAGGGAAAAATTTTACTCTCCTTCAGGATCCCGTTTCTCATATCTTTCGTACGCCCTTACTATTTCCTGCACCAGTTTATGCCTGACGACGTCTTTTTCGGAGAAGAAAACGAAGCGTATTCCTCCGACCCCCTCAAGTATTTTTACCACTTCAACGAGACCGGAGCTTTTCCCCTGAGGCAGGTCGATCTGTGTGACATCGCCGGTGATCACGGTCTTTGAATTAAACCCCAGTCTTGTAAGGTACATCTTCATCTGTTCGGATGTCGTGTTCTGCGCCTCGTCAAGGATGATAAAAGAGTCGTTAAGTGTCCTCCCCCTCATAAAGGCGAGAGGCGCTATCTCTATCACCCCGCGCTCAATGAGCCGCGACGCCTTCTCGGCTTCCATCATATCGTAGAGTGCGTCGTAGAGCGGCCTGAGGTATGGGTTGACCTTTTCGAACATATCTCCAGGCAGAAAGCCCAACTTTTCTCCAGCCTCGATGGCAGGACGTGCCAGCACTATCCTGCTCACTTGCTTCTTTAAGAAGGCGCTGATAGCCATTGCCATGGCCAGATAAGTCTTGCCTGTTCCAGCGGGGCCTATACCTATAACCATGTCATGATTGCGTATGGCGTCGATATATGCCTTCTGTGTGGCTGTCTTCGGGATGATGAAGCGCCGTTTCGAGGCCACCGGTATATGGTCCAGCAAGAGTTCTTTCAAAGACAACTCGGCCCCCTCGGGAGCGGACCTGATTGCATGACGAATATCATCCGGGGTCAAGGAAGGGATTTCCCTGCCGAGGTGCATCAGCTCGCGAATGAATTTTTCGGCAGTCCTGATTTTTCCCTCTTCTCCTTTAAGAAATATCTTGTTCCCCCTCGAACTGGCTCTTATCTCAAGGGCCTCTTCTATGACCTTGAGATTTTTTTCGAGATTTGCGAAGAGCGAGGCATACTCCTCTTCTTCAGTTTCAAATTCTATGACTGTGGTATTCGTAGAAGCTCCTTAATCGTTTTTTACGGTCACAAAGGCGGACAGTCCCTCGTTCTTCTTGAGTCGAAGTGCGAGGATTTCGGCGTCCTTCTTCTCAGTGAATTCTCCTGTCCTCACCTTGAATATCTTCACCTTGCCTTTGCTTCGCGAGACCATTATATATATTTTGTATCCCTTTTTAGCGTATTTGGCCCTTAGTTGACGGGCCTCCTCTGCATTGTGTAATGCGCCCAACTGGACGGTGTAGACCGTATCGGTAGCACCGGATTTAACATGCGAGCTGCCGTCAGTTTGGGATGATTCCCTCGGTTCCTTTTTTGAGTCCTCTTTTTGCATGATATTTACTGCTTCTTTTGGCGCCTCAGTAATTTTGCCTTCATTATGACTTTCTCCCGAGGGCAAAGAGACGGTCTTCTGAGCGGTCTTCATATCCTGGGCAGGTTTATCGCCGATGACGGTCTGACCTTCGGAGCTTGGGGGCTGCGGCTGAGCCGTCGGAGCGATCTGGCCCGGGTCGATATCGGCAGGTTTAGGCGCTGCTTGGACAACCGGTTCGGCCTTCTTTTCAGCATTATTCCTTCCGACGAAGTACCCGAGAGTGAAGCTCAAGGAAGAGAAGACCACTACAACTGCTATAATGAATTCCCTGCCCACTACACGCGCCGATGCGTCTTTTTTCCGGGCCTCGCCGTTCATAAAACAAGCATAGCATCACCATAGGAGAAAAATCTATATCCCATGGATATCGCGGTTTCATAAGTCCGAAGGAGTCTTTCCCTGCCTGCAAAGGCCGCAGTTAGCATCAGAGGCGTGGAGCGGGGAAGGTGAAAATTTGTGATCACCGAGTCTATCGCCCTAGGGCGGTAACCTGCATGGATAAAGATGTCCGTAAGCCCGCGAATAACCCCGTTAGAAGATATAATCTCGTTTTTCCCGCTAAGATAACCCTCCACGGCCCTGGTGGTAGTCGTACCGACGGATATAATCCTGCCGCCCCGCTTCTTTACTTCAGCGATCTCAGACAGTAAAGGGGGGTTGATTTCGAATAACTCTTTATCCATAAAGTGGTCCTCAATGTCATCTGTTTTTACCAGCCTGAAGGTCCCGGTTCCGACGTGGAGTACCACATGCCGTATCAGTACCGATGCCGCGGCGATTGTGTCGAGAAGTTCAGGGGTAAAATGAAGTCCGGCCGTCGGGGCGGCGATAGACCCCTCGATTTCTGCGTATACGGTCTGATAACGCTCTTTGTCAAAGTCGTCAGGGCACCGCCTGATATAAGGCGGCAGAGGCATCATACCCTCCTTCCAGATTAGCTCCATCAGGCGTTTTGGCTCCTTGAAAATAGCGGCTTTCCCACCCGAAATGCAAGCGGTGAGCCCTTCTGAAATCAGCAGCGGACCTGTATATTTGCCCTTAGCCATGATATCCCACGTCCCCGGAGAAGTCTCTTTGACAAGAAGTATATCCAGCCTTCCCCCTCCCCTCTTGATACCGGATAACCTTGCGGGAAAGACCTTTGTCTTGTTCAACAGAAGCATGTCGCCCGCCCTGAGAAAACAGGGAATGTCGCGAAATTTCTTGTGTTCGACCCCGCCGTCTCTGTGCAGCACGAGGAGCCTGGAGTCGTCCCTCTTTTCGACAGGCCTGTATGCGATAAGTTCTTGAGGGAGGAGAAAGTCGTACTCAGCGGTCTTCATATATTTTAATAACCGTACCAGGATAAAAATAGGAAAGGATTTCTTTGTAGTTCTTGCCATCACGGGCCATCTGCAGGGCTGACCACTGGCAGAGTCCCACGCCATGGCCGTATCCCTTTCCCTCGAAGACGAAATTGCCGTTGTCCCGCGTTATCTCGAAGTTCGTGCTCGGCAGCCGGCTCCATCCCAGCATTTTTCTCAGGTCAGTCGCCTTGATGTTCATTACCCCGCCGCTGTGCGTCAAATCGACGGTCTTTACCCGCTTCGTAGATGTGTAGGACGTTACTGTAATCTCTTTGAGGCCCGAGATATTAACCGCCTTTTCAATCTCGTCCACGGGTATCTTTCTCTCCCACATCCAGTAAGGGGATATCTCGCAGTTAGATGCAACGGGTTTCAAATAAGGATAGCTATTGCCGAATACCTCGGATGCTTCTTCAGTCATTCCGCCGCTTGTCGAATGGTAAAGCGCCTCAACCAGCCTGCCGTTATAATAGAGAACCTCGCCTTCGGTATTCATTACCGCATAGGCGATCCTTGCATCCATTGTGCTCCCTTTATACACCTGGTGGAGGACGGAAGAGGTCAGGTCATATGTTGTGTTCCCTGAAGCCATTTTTTGGTAAAGAGCATAGGTCCTTGAGATTACGGCCTGGACCTTGAGCGCCTCCATGTCCCAACTGGAACTCACTTCTGCACCGACCACATTTTTTACGTATTCCTCGAGCGGCAGTTCGTTTATAAGATACATCCCGGTTTTGCCCTTTATGACCTCGATATTGCCGCCGTAGTGGGTGCCGCTGACCAGAAGGTCACCGCTGAGCTTGCCCATTTTTTCGAGCTGTTCGTCCTTTGCAGGTATATTCTGGAACACATCGTCAAGGATCAAGACCTTGATTGTGGACGCCTCCAGTCTTGAGCAGACGAGCAGCAGCAGGAATAAATATATAACGGTCAACCTTTTGAGCATGTTATCTCCTCCCGAATATCCAAAAAAGGAGTGTGAGCAAGAGACTTATCAATATACTGGTAGCAAGGGGAAAATAGAAGGTGAAATTCTTCCTGTGAAAAACGATGTCCCCCGGCAGCCTTCCCATCCACGGGAGTTTGGATGAAAAGATGATGAGCACGCCGACCGCAGCCGTTGCTACACCGACGATGACCAGTAATCTGCCTATATGCTGCATCTCATCGACCATCCCGCTCAATATGTTCGTGGCCTCTCCGCTATCTGCCGGTGGCAGACCGCTTGCCTTTCTTTGCGTACCTCTCCATTTCCGAGTATATGCAGCCGCAGTATTTTTGCCTGTAAAGTCCGATTTCCTGGGCGAGACTTCTTGAAATGTTCCATCCCTTTCTCAGGTCTTCGTAAAAAAAGGGGACCCCATGTCTTCGGCCGATCTCTTCACCTATTGCTATTATCATATCAAATTTCTGGTATGGACTTGCAAGAAGAGAGGTCGTGAACCCCCCTATGCCCATCTTTTTCGCCGTCCCGGCGGTCTTTTCCAGTCTCGTCGCGTAACAGATTTCACACCGATGCGCCCCCTTGCCGACTACGGATTTCAAAAAATCATCGAGGGCATAGTTTTCGTCGTATTCAATGTCCAGGTTCCATATTCGCTGGAGTTTCTTCAGGGACTCAAGCCGCTGCGCATATTCGGTATAGGGGTGAATGTTGGGGTTGAACCAGAAGCCCGTAACGTCGATCCCCCTGGTCAAAAAAACTTCTAGGGGATAGACACTGCAGTTTGAACAGCAGATATGCATCAGGAGTTTCATGCGTTATGGTCGTCTGTTCTTCAAATTTCCGAAAAGGCCGGGATTATCGGATTCACTCTTGTGGGAGATATTGAAATGGGAGTAAGCTCTTTCGGTGGCTTTCCTTCCCTGTGAAGTGCGTATGATAAAACCCGTTTTTAATAAATATGGCTCAACCACATCCAAAAGCACATCAGTTTCTATCTGAAGAGTGGAGGCAAGCGCTTCAATTCCAACCGGGCCGCCTTTATAGTGGAGTATTATCGTCCGTAGCAATTTTCTATCGGTCTCCCCTAATCCATTGTCGTCGATGCCTTCAAGCGCCAGCGCATCCACGGCTACTTTTTTTGTAATGTTTCCTTTTGCTCTTACTTGTGCAAAATCACGGACGCGTTTTAACAATCTGTTGGCAACTCTCGGGGTCCCCCTTGATCTCCGTGCTATTTCATACGCGCCTTCCTGGTCAACAGCTATTTCCAGGATTGCTGCAGACCGTTTCACAATGCGAATCAGGTCTTGCTCCGTATAAAAATCCAGGTCCCTTGTAATCCCAAACCTTTCCCTTAAGGGTGAGGACAACAGCCCGGCCCTTGTTGTCGCCCCTATAAGCGTGAAAGGCTCAAGTCTGTATCTATGAGTTCTTGCATGTACTCCTTTGTCGAAAATGAAGTCTACTGCAAAGTCCTCCATTGCCGGATAAAGAAATTCTTCAACTACCTTCGGCAGTCTGTGAATTTCATCGATAAAAAAAACATCCCCTTTTTCCATATGGGTGAGAATTCCCATCAGGTCCCCGCCCTTTTCCAACGCCGGGCCGGATGAAGTAATTATTTTGGACCCCATTTCATTCGCAATGATATGGGCTAAAGTAGTCTTCCCCAATCCCGGAGGGCCGTTGAACAAAACATGGTCTAAGGGTTCACTTCTCCCAAGGGCTGCCTCTATGGCGATGTTCAGCGTTTCAACTATTTTGTCTTGCCCTATATACTCCGATAATTTCTTCGGCCTTAGATTTAATAAGGTGCTGTCTTCCTCCGAGGTAGGGTTATCTTTTAGGATGTCGGGAAGATTGTTTTCTTCTTCAAAGATCACTTCTTTTGCCCTCTATAAACTTCCTCGAATAATTCCTCGGACGAATTGATGCGAGGATTCCTTTTCATGGCTTCCTCTATCATCTTGCGGGCTTCTATCTGCTTATGTCCAAGCTGGGTTATCAGAACGTCCTCGACTTCCTTCTGGAAATCTTCAGTCATTTCAGTAAGCACTTCCATCTCGGGCATCAAGGCGTATTTTGCAACCTTTCCTTTCAACGTAGCAATAATCTTTTCCGCCTTTCTCTCACCGATACCTTTTAACTGTTTAAGCGCTTTTGAATCTTTCCCTTCGATCGAACGCGCGATTTCCCTCACGGGCCTGATCAATGCCTTCACTGCTGCAGTCGGACCGATGTCTTCGACCGAAATAAACAGTTCGAAGAATTCCTTGTCCAGATCTGACTCGAAGCCGACCAGCACCGGTTTGGGCTGTCGCTCAGTCTGATTGTATGAAACGTATAATTCCAGTTCTTCTCCGTCGGATTTTTCTTTCCTGATCCTATTCATCACATACGCCGGTATTAATATATCATACCCTATGCCATTTACGATTAAGGTGATTCTCTCATCAGACAACGGTTTAATCCTTAATGTTCCCTTTAGATAGGTTATCATCTGAGTTTCCCCCGTGACGTTTTTCTATGGAATGCGGTTAAGGCGACGGCCAATGCATCTGCAGCATGGAAGGACTTGATGTCCGTAATTTTTAGTAATTTTTTTACGGTCTCTTTAACCTGTTTCTTGTCAGCGTTGCCGTAACCGACCAGTGAATTCTTCACTTCCTTGGGTGTAATTTCGATCATGGAAATATTATTCTGGCACACAGAAAGATATATAATACCCAAAACCCCCCCCAGGAGAATACCGGCTTTTGGATATCTGACCAGGGAGAATACATTCTCGATGGCAATTATATCCGGTCGAACCAGGTGGATGAGATGGGCGATATCGGAATGAATTTGGGCCAGTCTGTGTGAAATATGGTCTTTCGGCGAGGTCTTTATGTGACCGCATTTCAACAGGGAAGGGGAGCTTTTTTCGCACTTGATTGCACCGAAGCCGGTGCTTGCCAGCCCCGGATCGAGGCCCAGAATTATCATGTTCCAAGGTCCTTGTCTGTCTCTGACATTAATTCTCTCGTTACATCATCAGCCTTCATCACCGTTAGCCCGGCGGGGTAACTACTTTTTTCGGGGTTCTTCAAAGAGTATTTCTTCGACCATGAGGCAGATGACGTGCCCCAGAGTAATATGCGTTTCCTGTATTCTCGGGGTGCTTTCTGAGGGGACAATAAAGGAATATGACGCCTTGGAGGCGAGTTTCTCCCCCTTGGAGCCCGTAAATACTATCGATTTCAATTTCTTTTTTTTCGCCGCGTCAAGCGCCTTGATGACATTCGAGGAATGTCCGCTTGTGGTTATGGCGATTACGACATCCCCTTCGCTTGCGAGGGACTTGAGCTGTCGAGAAAAGACCTCTGAGTAATCATAATCGTTTGCTATCGACGTGATGACCGCCATATCTGTATTCAGGGCAATAGCAGGCAGTCCCGGACGCTCTCTCTTGAACCTGTTGACAAATTCTGCCGCGATGTGAGAGGCGTCCGTGGAGCTTCCGCCGTTCCCGAAAAGAATCAGCTTATTGCCTTCATTAAAGGCGGCTGCGATGGCCCTGGAAACTTCGATGACCGCGTCGAGATGGCTCTGGATGAATTTTTCCTTGACGGAAATGCTTTCTTTGAATTCTTTGAGGATCTTTTCTTTCATAAGAAAATGCTTAACACGGAAGTGTTCCCGGCGGGCTTTGCCCGGCCCTACTTATCGCAAAAGCGTAACCCAATCGCCGATATTCTGTCAACCGGTGGTCAACGAAACGGTTACTCAACGAGTTTGTTTTGGATCGCATAATGCGTGAGCTCGGAGTTGTTTTTCATCCGCATTTTTTCGAGAATGCGTGCGCGGTAGGTGCTGACCGTCTTAACGCTCAACGAGAGCTCGTCGGCAATAGCCTTGATCGTTTTACCGGAAGCGATCATGCACATGACCTGGAATTCTCGGTCGGAGAGCGTTTCCTGGGGAGGTTTTTCATCGCCGCTTTCAAGGCTGAAAGCGAGCTTTTCTGCGACAGTAGGGCTGATATACTTCCTGCCCGTCGAAACCTTCCGTATTGCCTCTATCAATTCATCAGGCGCGCTTTCTTTGGTCATGTAGCCTGACGCGCCGGCCCTCAGGGCCCTTAACGCATATTGCTCCTCGGAATACATGCTCAGCACAAGCACGGAGAGTTTAGGCCGGTCGCTTTTTAACTGCTTCAATATATCCAGGCCGCTTCTTCCCGGCATGGATATGTCCAGGAGCAGTACGTCGTATTCGTTGTCCCAGACCTTTCTCAACACCTCCTGCGCGTTATTAGCCTCATCCGCAACGACCATGTCCGGCGTTTCGGCAAGGATCTGTTTCAGTCCTTCGCGGACAATCCTGTGGTCATCGGCTATGAGTATCTTTATCATCTAAACCCTCCAGGACAGATTCTCGAACTTTTTTCCCGCTCACTTCGATACCTTTTCCCGGGCTAGGGTATCCGCCCTGTCACCCAGTGGAATGGTGACCGTCACGGTGGTACCTTTACCACCTGTGATGTCCATTCTTCCCCCAAAAAAGTGAACCCGCTCCCTCATGCCTATCAATCCTATGGATTTTGGGTTCGAAATCTGTTTTTCGGATATCCCCTTTCCGTCATCTTTGACCTGGAACAACAGAACGTCGTCCTTCTTTTTTAAGCTTGCACTCACCTTCTTTGCTTTAGCGTGCCTTACCACATTTGTGAGGGTCTCCTGAAATATGCGAAATATGGCTGTCGAGACATCTCTGTGCAGTTCCATGTCCTCTGGAAAGACCGAAACTTCGCACTTGATGCCGGTCCTTTCTTTGAATTCCTCCGCTTGCCATTCAAGTGCCGCAGTAAGGCCGAGATTGTCGAGCAGTCCCGGTCTCAACTCCGCAGCGATCCTTTTGACAGTCTGGATATTCAAGTCGATCAGTTTTGACATGACCCGCGCCTTTTCCCAAAGGGGCCCCTGGTCTTTGCCAAGCCGCTTGGTCATCCACGCTAGGTCCATCTTGAGGGCTGTCAGGGCCTGTCCCAGTTCATCGTGAATTTCGCGGGATATCCGGGTCCTTTCGTCCTCCCTCACAGAATGCACGTGTGCCAGGAGCCGGCGGAGTTGCTCTCGGGAACTCTGCAGTTCTTCCTCAAACATTTTGCGCTCGGTCACGTCCTGAGAAATGCCGAGTACGAATTTCAGATGACCGCCTGAAGTCCTCTTGAATACTATGTCTCTGCTGTAGAACCAGCGCCAGTCGCCATTGCAATTCTTCAGCCGGTACTCCGACTCTAAAATGTCGCCGTCACTCGCCTTGATAAACCTCTTCCAGAGGGCGTCGATAACAGGAGCATCGCCGGGATGCAGGAGTTTTTTGAAAAAAGGGTTCTTCATTTTCTTGATCTCTTCCGGTGAGTAACCGAGGATGTCCTTGATGCGCGAATTAATATAAATATTCCTGTTTTCGACGGCGTCGTAGAGGTAGAGTATGTTAGGGGTCGCATCGGCGATGCGATGGACGAAGCGCTGACTCTCGATCAGATCCTTTTCCATTTGTATGCGGCGCATGATCTCTGCCCTGAGCTCTTTGTTCAGTTTCCTCAGTTCGGCAGTGCGGTCCTTCACCATCAGGTCCAGATGGTCGCGGTGTTCGCGCAATTCATCTTCCATTATTTTGCGCTCCGTAGTGTCCCTGACGACCTCTATGCCGGCAATGATTTGGCCCGAGGCATCTCGCAGAGGGGATGCCGTAATCTCGATATTTCGGACCCCATTGGCTGTTGAAATAGTCTTTTCGGCCTTGTGTATCATCCCGTCATTGAAAGACAGAGAAACCGGGCAATCTGTGCAGTGACTTTCGCCCACTCCGTATGCCGTATAGCAATATTCGCCCAGATGGTCGCCGATGATTTTTTTGTGGATCAGGTTTTGATAAGTGATTTTATAGTCGCTGTCCTGGATGACTATGCCGTCGCCCAGCGCTGCGATTATCGCTTCGGACTTTGCTTTTTCCTCTCTCGCCCTTTTTATCGCCTTGCGCAGTGCCTCCTCCGCTGTCTTGCGGTCGGATATCTCCTGCTGGAGCTGATCGTTTGTGCTCCTCAGCTCGTTTGTGCGCTCCTCAACGAGTTCTTCAAGATGTTCCCGGTGCCTGTCCAGTTCTTCTTCAGCCGCCCGCTTGGAGGCGCGTGATTCAGCCTCTCTCAATTCCCTTTTTACGGCCGGGACGAGTCTCGCAAGGTTGCCCTTAAGTATATAATCATGGGCGCCAGCCTTCATTGCCTCAACGGCGGTGTCTTCTCCTATCTTCCCCGAAACGATAATGAACGGTATATCAAGACCGCTCATTTTCAGGAGGTCGAGGGCCGCGGAACCGCTGAATTGAGGCATGATGAAATCGGAAATGATGATGTCCCACTGTCTATCGGTGATAGCCGCCTCCATATCCACTGCTGTCTCGACCCGCGTGTGAAGAGTTTCATATCCGCCGAGCTTGAGCTCCCTCAGTAAAAGGACTACATCGTCTTCCGAATCCTCAATGATCAGTATTTTCAGTGGGATGCCCATAGCTCAGTATTTTCGCTTAAGTGTAAAATAAAACACGCATTTTTTCCAACTCTTTTCTTCGTTTTCGGCCTGATAAATCATGGGGTTCATTCGGGTTGGAAAAGGACCCCCATGATTTCAGCGGCGGGTCCCTCCTGGGAAGGCCCTATCGCAGCGATACGGTAATCTCTTTTTATATAGGGATTGTCTTTGTCCAAAAAAGAGGGTATCTGCGTCTCGGCGATCAGGGCATAGTCTCCACCCACGAATCTCCTGTATACCCTGAAGCCCGTGATCCACACCGCCTCAGGGTCTTTCCAGTAAAGATAGATCTTGTCGGATGCGGCAAAAAAGCGGATGTCCTGAGGCGGCACCGGTATGAAATCCGAGGGGTTAACGGTCATTTCTCTTGAAGCCGGCCCCTCGGCCACCACCGTATTTTCTGACACACTTCGGATAGTGTAATACACCGGCCGGTCGAGAAAAAAAATGTCCTTATAAAAATTCTCTGAAAGAGGCGACTTGTTCACGGGCGGCATCCCGTATTTCCCCTTTTCGAAGGTCCTGTATATGTTATACCGGACGTCTTTCCCGGTCTTATCCCATGAAAACGACAGTGAATTGCCGCCGATATTCCATGATATATTCGAAGGCGGCTCCGGCGGCGTTACAACGACCACCGTAACCGAATTTGAATCCGGGCTCAATATCCCTCTCTTGTTCCGTGATACGACTTTATAACTGTACCTCATCCCTTCCTTTACGCCGCTGTCGATGAAGGCGCGCAGATCGCTTTCGACTGACGCAATTTTATTGAAACCCGAATCCCATTCCCTGAGTACGATAAATCCCGAGATCACCTTTTCCTTGTCTGCCGGATAGCCCCATGAGAGGAGCAAGCTGTTTTCCCGTTGGGAGACGCTGAAGACGGAGGGGGCAGGTGGTTTTTCAAAGGACGCAAGTGTCGGTGCGGCTTTTTTGCCGCATGCTGAAACAAGAAAGAGGGCTATAATGACTAGGATTGGAGCGGAGAATGGCGGTCTCCGCAGTTCACGCCCGCGATAATTATTCTGGAGGGCCATTTTACCTGAGAATCTTCCGGAAATATTGGATCTGTTTCATGACCTCTGAAGGGGCCGTCCCGCCGTATGAAGATCTTGCCTTTACCGACTCCTCCGGGTCCAGGGCCGCAAACACATCTTTTGCGATGCTACGCGAAAAAGATTTTAGCTCCCTGAGTTCGAGGGACCGCAGGTCCTTCTTATTGCTGATGCAGTAAAGAACGATTTTGCCGGTAATTTCATGGGCCTCCCTGAAGGGGACCCCTTTCCTCACCAGATATTCTGCGAGGTCGGTCGCGGTCGAATACCCTTCACCGGAAGTCATGCGCATCCTCTCTGAATTAAACGTAATTTCCGGCAGCATGGCGTTGGTAACAGATAAACAGGATTTCAGCGTGTCGACCGCATCAAAGACAGGCGGTTTGTCCTCCTGCATATCGCGGTTGTATGAAAGCGGCAGGCCCTTCATGAGCGTAAGGAGCGAGATCAGGTGTCCGTACACTCTTCCTGTCTTGCCTCTGACGAGTTCTGCTACGTCGGGGTTCTTTTTCTGGGGCATGATGCTGGAGCCGGTAGTAAATTTGTCGGATATCTCTATCATCCTGAATTCTTCCGTCGACCACAATACGACTTCTTCGGCAAGACGCGAGAGATGCACGGCAGCGATGGAAGAGCATGAAAGAAATTCCATGGCAAAATCCCTGTCCGAAACTGCGTCCATACTGTTTCGCGAGACCGCGTCGAAGCCAAGGAGCTTTGCAACGTAATCCCTGTCGATCGGCAGTGTGGTCCCTGCGAGAGCGCAGGATCCCAGGGGAAGGACGCTCATGCGCTTCATGCAATCTTCAAACCGCCCCTTGTCTCTCTGCAGCATCTCGGCATATGCCAGCAGGTGGTGCGACAGAAGGACCGGCTGGGCGCGCTGCGTATGGGTATACCCGGGCATAATAGTGTTGAGGTGACGCCCGGCTATATCGACGAGCGTCTTCTGGAATTTCTTTATCAGGGAAAGTATTTCTTTAATCTCTTCCCTGAGATAAAGTCTCATATCGAGGGCGACCTGATCGTTCCTGGAACGCGCGGTATGCAGCTTCTTTCCCACAGCGCCGGTCTTCTTTATAAGGGCTGCTTCGATGTTCATATGGACGTCTTCGAGATGATCGCTGAATTTGAACCTGTCCGACTCTATATCAGAGGCGATCTCTCTGAGTCCCTTCACGATCATTCCGGCTTCCTTCGAAGGGATGATACCCTGTCTGCCGAGCATCCTGGCATGGGCGATACTGCCTTCGATGTCATATCTCCAAAGTCTCTTATCGAAGGAGACGGATTCTGAAAAGGATTCGACTATGGCAGATGTCTTACCGGTAAACCTGCCGGACCAGGGCTTTTTCACTGAAATAGACCTCCTTTATGGCGCTCCCGGGCGAAACCCCTGCGAGGTTCGAAGATGTTCTCCCGACTAAAAAAAAGTTACTTTATTATATAGAAGTACGAGATATTTTTCCTCAGCCCGGCCCGTGAATCTTCTTTAACGAACATGGCATAGCTTCTGCCGTGTATAATATAAGGTGTGGATAATCATATGACAAAACCGGCCTTAAAGCAACTCAGCGGGCAGATCGGCGCGGTGCTTAAAGGAAAAGATGCGGCGGTCAAAATGGCCATTGTCTGCCTTCTGGGAAGGGGCAACCTGCTCATTGAGGACGTGCCGGGCGTGGGGAAGACCACTCTCGCATGTGCGCTCGCAAAGGCCACGGATTGTACATTTCACCGGATACAATTCACCAGCGATATGATGCCATCGGACATTATAGGCATCAGCATCTTCAGTCGGGAGACCAGAGAATTCGAGTTTAAAACAGGGCCTCTCTTCTGCAATATAATACTCGCAGACGAGATCAACAGGACGAACCCAAAGACCCAGTCGGCGCTTCTGGAGGCCATGAACGAGAAGAAGGTCACGGTTGAGAAGAAAACCTTCAGGCTCCCTGAGCCGTTCATGGTGATCGCGACCCAAAACCCGATAGAATACCACGGCACATTCCCCCTGCCGGAGAGCCAGCTTGATCGTTTCATGATGCGTATTACGCTGGGGTATCCCTCTCCGGAATATGAGAAGGCCGCCGTAATGGAAGAGCCGAGTTTCCGGCTGCTCGAGAGGGTGGGGCCTGTGGTGTCCAGGCATGATATCCTGCGCATGCAGGAAGAAGCTGACAAGGTAGCTGTCGATGACAGCCTGGTCGACTACTTGATGGAGATTGTCGCCTGCACCCGCAGAGACGACAGGATAAGACTCGGCGCAAGTACGAGAGGCGCCCAGTTTTTCATAAGGGCGGTAAGGGCCCACGCATATTATGAGGGAAGGGATTATGCTGTCCCCGATGATATCAAAACACTCGCCCCGTTTCTCCTTGGACACAGACTGATCCTGAAGTCCGGGAGGTTTTTTTCGGATGGTGAGTTGATTGTCCGGGAGATCGTCGAAAAGGTGCCGGTACCAGTGTGACATTATGAAAGAAACGAAGGAAGGGAGGAGGTTCGCGATAGCCTCTTTTCTTATCGCGGTAGCAGCTCTTAATACCGGGAACAACCTTATCTACCTCATATTCTCACTTATGCTTTCCCTCCTCGTTCTTTCGGTATTGCTGCTGAAGGTCAACCTCTCGGGTCTTTCACTTGCCGTAGGAAGCGGCCCCGTCCTATTCGCAGGGCAAGAGGCATCATTAAAACTGCTTTTGAACAACCATAAACGTCTTTTGCCTTCCTACTCGGTAGAGTGTCTGCTGCCGGGCGCCCTTATGCCAGCCTACTTTGTGATGGCGCCCCCGCTGCGGGGTGTCGAAAAAGAAGTGGCTGTCAAGTTTGAAAGGAGGGGGGTATACAGCTACGGTAATTTTCAGTCCAGAAGCGGCTTCCCTTTTATCCTCCTTAACGGAGAGCGATCGCTGAAGGCAACTGGAGAGGTGCTCGTATATCCCGCTCTTCGGTCGGTGGAAGGGCTTCTCGAGGGATTCCGCGGAAATGAAGGGATGGATGCTTTCAGACTTTCAAACTCGGGAGACGACATATTCTCCCTTCGCGAATTCAGAAACGGTGATGACCGAAGAAGAATTCACTGGAAAGCGTCTGCGAAGACAGGCGACCTGCTAGTCAGGGAATACGCCGACTACGAGGTCACGAGAGTGACCGTTGTCCTCGACAACCTTTTGCCGGCAGGCGGGGAATTGTTCGAAAAGGCTGTTTCGCTGACCGCCTCTTTTGCGAAAGAGTTCCTTGAGAGGGGGCATTCCGTAAGGGTCGTTACGTGCGGGCGGACAATACCCTTTGGCAGCGGCGACGAGCATCTCTTCAGTATCCTGGATATTCTTGCGGTGATCAAAGAGGAGGACGACTGCGGTGATCTGCTGCAGGACACTGGAGATGGCTATTTTGTGCATATCCTGAAGTCGCGGCTGTCTCTGCGTAGCTCTTATGCCGGAAGCGCCAGCAAGGTGTTTTATGCCGAGGACCTATAAATTTCTCACCGCCTTTCTCGGCCTTACCGGAAGTATCGGCCTTGTTATTACCGGTGAAATAAATCCGGTAATGGCTGCCGGCGGTATAGCGACAATCCCCGGATACTACCGTTTCCTGAAGGGCAGGGCGGCAGCGCCGGGCTGGGTCGTCGGGGTGTGTTCCGTGCTTACTCTCGCTGTTTTCTTGTTCGATTCACTTGTCTCAGGCGACTTTTTTATCGCCGTTGCGCACCTCACCATCACATTCCAGGCGATAAAGAGCTACGACCTCAAAGAACCCTGGGACCATCTCCAGGTATACTTCGTCTCGCTCCTTCAGATGGTGATTGCATCTGAGCTGTCTCAGTCTCTCGTCTTCGGTGCTGTTTTCATCATCTTTCTTATGGCGCTCGTCGCGGCGATGGTTTTTTCCCATTTTGTGAAAAACAGGCATGAAGGTGGAGTCGGGTTGATGAAGCCTATCATGATGATTTCTTTGTTATCTCTTGCATTGACGGTGGTTCTCTTTATTGCCCTGCCCAGGAAGACCTTTACATTTCTGGGAAAGAGCCATGTCAAAGGAATGAGAACATCTGGCTTTGCCGACCGGGTTAATTTCGGCTCCATGGGTGAAATTAAACTTGATCCGTCGGTAGTTATGAGAATCGAATTGGGACGGGACCCTTCTCCTCCATATTACTGGCGGGGTATGACACTGGATTATTTCACTGGCACGTTGTGGCGGAATACGACGAGCGACCGGTACAGGACAGTGAAAGTCGGAGACGAGTATGTGATCGGCAGCTATGACAAAAAGGCGGCGGTCGAGCAGAGTATATACCTTGAGCCTATCGATTCGGATATCATCTTCGGACTGACGGAAATAAAAGGGATAAAGGTCGATTCCTTCTTGGTCCGGACGGATGGTGCCCACGCCTTGTTTTTGTCCAGGAAGGCAGCAAGAAGGGCTTTTTATACGGCCTACAGCATTGTCCGCAGTGTGGTCCCGGGCGTCAAGGATTCCAGATATCTTCAGCTGCCGGCTGGAATGGAAAGGGTGCAGCGTATTGCACGGAATATTACGTCGAAGGGCAGGACGGACAAGGAGAGGGCTGTTCTGATTGAGCGATATCTGAAGGAGAATTATTCCTATTCGTTGGCTGTTTCAAGTCCTCGGGAAGGGATTGACGCTGTCACAGACTTTCTCTTTTATTCAAAAAAGGGGTTCTGCGAACATTACGCAACCTCGATGGTCCTGATGCTCCGGGGATTGGGGATCCCCTCCAGGATAGTCAATGGCTTCTATGGAGGTGAAACTAACAAATACGGGGGTTATATCATAGTGAGACAGAGCGATGCCCATTCGTGGGTCGAGGCGTTGATCAACAACGAATGGATAAGGTTCGACCCTACGCCGTCTGTCCCCAAAAGTCATCCGACTGGGTTCGCACTTTTTCTGGATTCGCTTAAGATGAATTGGGAGAGGTATGTAGTGGGTTTCAGGGGTGAGGACCAAAGGACGATCCTAAAATATTTAGCCGCCCTTTTTGTATATCCCGTTGCTTACGCAATGAAGGCCGGAGAGATGAAAGACCTGTGGTATTTGGTTTCTTTGTCTTTACTGCTCGTTTGCATCATCTATGTAGTCCGCAAGGTAATGGTCAAAAAAAAATATGGCTTTGTGAGTCAAAAATATTTGGACCTTAGGAAGGCGATAGCGGGGGCCGGGGCCTCTGCCCCGTTTTCGATTACGCCCGGAGAGGTAATAAGCAAAGTTCGCAGTCTTTCTATTGAAGGAGAGGTCAGGGAGTTCATGAGGCTCTATGAGGAACACAGGTTCGGGCGAAAACCGATGGGTCCCGGGGAACGAAAGAGATACGGCAGTTTACTGCATACCATCAAGAGGGGCCTGAAAAAATAATCCCTTAGACATTGTCCACACCTAATTTCCCTCTTTCCATCCGTGTTCACCTATTAGGGGCACGAATACGCACGGTGTGTGATATTCTTCCTCAAATCCTGATTTCGTTTTCTTTATCCTGAGGAGTTGCTGGGAGTATCTGCTCCCCACCGGTATGACTATGATGCCGTTTTCAGAGACCTGCTCTTTCAGCGGGTCAGGTATCTTTGGCGAGCCGGCGGTAATGACTATCCCGTCAAAAGGCGCTTCCTCCGGCCATCCGAGTGTGCCGTCCCCTACTCTTACATGGATATTGAAATAGGCGAGGCCACGGAACTTCTGTTCTGCCTTTTCCGCAAGTGAAGCGATACGCTCGATTGTAAAGACCTCTTTTGCCAGATGTGCCAGCACCGCCGCCTGATACCCCGAGCCCGTACCGATCTCAAGCACCTTTTCCCTACCGGTCAACCCAAGCAGTTCAGTCATTATAGCTACCATATAGGGTTGGGAGATCGTCTGTCCCTCGCCGATGGGAAGCGCCATGTCGTCATATGCCCTGTATTGCGCAGATTCGTCCAAAAAAAGGTGACGCGGCACCGTGTGCATGGCATTCAGGACAGCTTTGTCCCTGATGCCCCTCGGTACGAGCTGGGTATCCACCATATCATCTCTAAGTCTTTGATAGTCCATCTATTTTTCTGAGCACGTCATGACCTGCCGCCGATTTCAGCACGGGTCATTATCTCCCTTGCCGCCACGACCCCCGATGCAGACGCCTGTATAAGCCCCCTGCTGACGCCCGCCCCATCTCCTACGGCGAATATATTGGCTATCTCGGTTTCGAGCCTGTCTGTGAGCTTCAACTGCATGGAATAGAATTTTACCTCGACGCCGTAAAGAAGGGTATGCCGCGAGTTGACCCCCGGTGCTATCCTGTCTAGGGCTTCCAGCATCTCCATGATGTCGCAAAGGTAACGGTAGGGGATGACGAAGCTCAGATCGCCGGGGGTGGCGTCGCTGAGGGTCGGCCGGACTATCCCTTTTGAAATGCGTTCTTGTGTAGAACGTCTGCCCGACATCAGATCACCGAGTCTTTGAACTATTACTCCCTTCCCCAAAAAGTTCGCGAGCTGGGCGATATACCTCCCATACGAAATCGGCTCGTCAAATGGCTCGGTAAAGTATGTACTGACAAGGATGGCAAAGTTCGTATTGTTCGTCCTTCTGTCGGCGTAACTGTGACCATTTACAGTCCAGATGCCCTTTAGATATTCCTTTACGACTTCACCGTAAGGATTTACGCAAAAGGTCCTGACTTTGTCATCGAACCTCTTTGAGTAGAAGAGGAGTTTTGGCTCGTAGGTGATCCTGGTGAGCGGCTCAAGGACCGCGGCGGGAAGCTCTACCCTAACTCCGATGTCAACGGGATTCTTAAGCAGCGTAAACCCAAGTCTCTTGGACTCTTCCTCGAGCCAGCGCGAGCCTTCACGGCCGGGAGCTAGGACAAGGAAATCTGAGAGGACCTCGGTGCCGTCTTTTAGTTTCACTCCCCTGTATTTGCCGTCTTCGGTGATCACAGTCCCCGCCTCAGTCTGGAATATCGTCTCGATAGAGTTGCAGATGTCTTCGCGGATCTTTTTCAGGAGCACCCTGCATCTGTCGGTGCCGATATGTCGAATTTTCGAGGGGATGAGAACAAGGTTGTTCATCGATGAGAGTTTTTCGAGTTCCTGTATTTCTTCTTTGTTGTCGCCGAATATCTCGGCAGGGGCGCCGTACTTTAAATATATGCCATCGACGTAATTTATAAGTAATCTTACCTCGTCCTTATCCATGTAACGGGAAAGGAACCCCCCTACCTCGGGAGACAGGCTTAGCTTGCCGTCACTGAACGCACCCGCCCCGCCCCAGCCGCTCAGCAGATCGCATTCCTTGCAGGCGGTACAGGAGATGTTTTTGACCTTCACAGGGCAGGCCCTTTTGTCGATATCTTTACCTTTTTCGATAATGAGAATACTTAGCTTTCTATTCGATTTGAGAAGTTCGAGCGCCGCGAATATCCCGGCCGGCCCGGCGCCGATGATGATAACGTCAAACTTTTTCATCGGAGTTCAGTCTCCATATGTCGTCCCCATGCCATTTTTCCTTGAAGAAGGAGAGGGCATTATAGTTTGTGAGGTCCAAATGTATCGGCGTTACCGAAATATAGCCTGCCTCCACTGTTTCTATGTCCGTATCTTCCCCCCGCTCCCAATACGGTTTTCCCCCTCCTATCCAGTAATGCTTTTCTCCCCAGGGGTCAAGGGTTTCCTGTATCGCGCCGTCGTAAATGCGTTTCCCTTGCCTGGTGAACCGGATGCCCCTGATGTTTTCTTTGTCGACATTCGGTATATTGACGTTCAACAGCGTGTCATAGGGGAGTGAGTTCTCCAGGACAAATCGGGCGATATCGTGCGCTATGGAGGATGCCGCATCGAAATGGTAGTGCTTTGCCGCCGGAAGAGAGAACGCAATGGAGGGTATCCCGAACATGGTCCCCTCGACCGCGGCGGAAACGGTCCCTGAGTATGTAACATCATCCCCAAGATTGGCCCCTCTGTTAATCCCCGAGACGACAAGCGACGGTCTTTCTGGCAGGACCTTGTTAATACCCAGGGTTACGCAATCAGTCGGCGTGCCGTTAATGCTGTATATCCGTTCCCTCACCTCTGTTACTTTCAGGGGCCGGTGGAGGGTGAGTGAATGGCCTGCAGCGCTT
>Ga0316628_100000363_pt1 | contig 28418 bp, 28 predicted proteins | sample OWC_Aug_M2_C1_D5_FD_207648 | JGI IMG/M metagenome (GOLD analysis project Ga0316628, IMG submission 207648) | Wetland soil microbial communities from Old Woman Creek delta, Ohio, United States - OWC_Aug_M2_C1_D5_C | ecosystem: Environmental > Terrestrial > Soil > Wetlands | place: USA: Ohio...
CGGTATCTGGGCGTATCATGCCGATAGATCAAGAAAAATCGTTGAGGACGGTGATATCGAAGCAGCTTTGCGTGCGGCAAGCAGCATTGGAGATGACCGCATCCAGAAGCAATCGCAGGGTTATGTCGTGCCCGAGTCGTTTACCCATGGCAGTTCGGAACAGCGGGTCCGCTGGTTTAGGCGAGGCAATGAAACGGGGACTTTTGCTCAGTGCGATACGTTTAAAACAGAGCGTCTTTAATGCCCGGCAGGATAATAATAATTGGGGCAGGAGGTGTTGCAACCGTTGCAACGCACAAATGCGCCCAGGTTCCCGGAGTATTCAAAGAAATACTGCTTGCCAGCAGGACTTTTTCCAAGTGTGAGGCAATCGGTAAAGATATTAAAAAGAGATATGGCAGAGATATTCAAATAGCACAGGTGGACGCGGACAATGTGCCGGAGCTCGTTGCTCTGATAAATAAATATCAGCCGGACGTTGTCCTTAACCTGGCATTGCCGTACCAGGACCTCCATATCATGGATGCCTGCCTTGAGACAGGGGTCCACTATATTGACACCGCCAACTATGAACCTCTGGATGAGGCGCATTTTGAATACAGCTGGCAATGGGCCTATCAGGAGAAATTCAAGCAGAAGGGTTTAATGGCTGTGCTCGGTTCGGGCTTTGACCCCGGCGTAACTAATGTCTTTACAGCCTATGCTCAGAAGCATCTCTTTGATGAGATACATTATCTCGACATATTAGACTGCAATGCCGGGAGCCACGGCCATGCCTTTGCGACGAACTTTAATCCTGAGATTAATATCCGTGAAGTGACACAGGTAGTGCGACACTGGGATAAAGGAAAATGGATCGAAACGCCTGCGATAATTGAAGAGGGAAGCGTCCATTTCAGCTTTAACTATCCTTTGGTAGGTCCAAAGGAAAGCTATCTGCTATATCATGAAGAGCTTGAGTCGCTTGTAAAGAATATTAAAGGGCTGAAAAGGGCCAGGTTCTGGATGACCTTTTCGGAGAACTACCTTAACCATCTCAGGGTGCTACAGAACGTCGGCATGACAAGAATAGATGAGGTGGAGTATGAAGGCCAGAAGATTGTACCAGTCAAATTCCTGAAAGCCTTACTCCCTGAACCGGCCTCGCTGGGCACAGGATACTCAGGCAAGACCGTCATCGGCAACATCATGACCGGGACGAAGGGTGGCAAGACCATAACGAGATATATCTACAATGTCTGCGATCATGCAGAGGCATTTAAGGAGACCGGGACACAGGCAATTGCTTATACGACCGGCGTGCCGGCCATAATCGGCGCTATGATGGTGCTCACAGGTGTCTGGAAGGGGGCAGGGGTATTTAATATCGAGCAGCTTGATCCCGACAGGTTTATGGAAGCGCTGAATAAATACGGACTTCCCTGGCAGGTAGTAGAACGTGTGGGGCTGCCTGAGAAAATTTAGAGTGGCCGATGAACACAAAAGACGTAAATAGATTCCTGAGGATCGCAAAAGGGGCCATTGAAACCCCAGTATATCTGTTGGACGAAACCCTCATCGAACATAATATGAAGATACTGCGGTATGTGAAGGATCGTACAGGCTGCAAGGTCTTTCACGCATTGAAGGCCTATGCTTCTTTTGCAACCTTCCCGATGATGTCCAGGTATCTTGACGGCGTGTGTGCAAGCGGCCTGAATGAGGCGAGACTTGGCTATGAAGAATTCAAAAAGGAGGTGCATACCTTCAGTGCGGCATACCGGGAAAACGAGATCAAGGTGATCCTGAAGTATTCTGACTCAATCATTTTCAATTCGTTTTACCAGCTTCAAAAATATGGAAAAGCTGCCAAGAAAGACGGCGTTGAGATCGGCTTGAGGGTAAATCCGGGACACTCTGAGGTTGAAACGGCAATGTACAATACCTGTGCGCCATATTCAAGGCTGGGGATAGTCCACTCGATCTTCAAAGAGGAATTTCCGAAGCATGAGGGCTTTGTGGATGGCCTGCATTTCCATGCGATGTGCCAACAGAATGCAGACGTGCTCGAAAGGATACTGAAGTCATTCGAGAAACTTTACGGGAAATACATCAAGAGCTTGAAATGGGTGAATTTCGGAGGCGGCCATCACATAACAAGAGACAATTACGACGTAGAGCTTCTGATCAAGCTCGTAAACGCTTTCAAGAAAAAATACACAGTTCAGGTGTATCTTGAACCGGGGGAGGCAAGTGTCTACAATGCTGGAGTGCTGATATCGTCGGTTCTGGATATCGTGAAGAACAGGACTGAGATAGCTATCATGGATACATCAGCAGAAACGCATATGCCGGACGCTTTGCTTATGCCTTACAGACCGCATATACTGGGTTCGGGCAAGAAGAGTGAGAAAAATTACCGATACAGGGTTGCAGGATCAAGCTGCCTTGCAGGGGATGTCATCGGTGATTATTTTTTTGACAAGCCGCTGAAAAGGGGAGACAGGTTAATTTTTACGGATATGGCCCTTTACAGCATCGTAAAAAACACAACCTTCAACGGCATAAACCTGCCTGATATCGCGGTGATAAGGGCCAGCGGAAGAATTGAAGTGGTAAGAAAATTCGGGTACAAGGATTACCGCGACAGGCAGTCATGATTGAGTCTCGGTCGTTACCTGTGTGCGTAGATATAGCTTAATAGAGTGTAGACCAATTTAGCAGCAATAAAATCAGGGGCCTTATTTTTGGATGGACAAAGCTCCACGACATCAAACCCGACGATCCGTTTTGACTTCGACACCAAAGCAAGGAGCTTCATAACCTGATACCAGCCCAGACCGCCCGGCTCAGGAGTACCTGTTGACGGCATAATACCCGGATCAAAAACGTCAAGATCGATGGTGATATAGACAGAATTAGTCAATTCGCGGACTGCATTGTTTATCCACTTGTCAGAATTATGAATATCGTGAGCAAAGAACATCTTTTTGTTGTCGACATTGGGCCGCTCCGAAATATCCATGCTGCGTATTCCGACAGAGATAATGTTCGTGGTGAATTCACGAGCCCTTGCGATAACACAGGCGTGATTGTAAGGAGAGCCTTCATAGGTTTCACGTGAGTCCGCATGGGCATCAAGTTGCAAAATGCTCAGGTCCTTGTAGTGCCTCGCATACGACTTGATAACGCCGACAGATACCGAGTGATCACCTCCGAGGGTTACGACAAGTTTATTATCTTTAAGATAGCGTGAGATAGCGGCATCAGTTTTTTTTATCAAGGCAGAAGAAGATGCGGCATGAATTGGTCGAGCAGTAAAAATCCCTTTTTTATAGACCTCGCTATCGGTTTGTATATCGTAGAGCTCAAGATACTCTGAGGCATCTATTATTGCAGCCGGACCTTTGTCAGCGCCCTTGCCCCATGTGCTGGTCTTATCGAAAGGGATCGGGAGGATTACAATTTGTGCCTGTGCGTATGTGTTCAACTGCCCTGACAATCCGCAGAAAGTGGCAGGAGCTATTGACATCTCAGCCCATGATTAAGACAGCAGCAGCTAAAACAGTGGTCCAGAGGCCGTCTTTATTTCCCTCGGCGGACTGGCAGATATGCCTTGTTTTGAATATATGATCGCTTGCAGTATACACCTGCTTACGTTCATCCCATGCCTGGTTCGGGTCAAATGGTATGCCAAGTGTCGTTGCAAGCATTGTAGCCGCAAGGTCTTCTGCGTATTCCCCGGAGATTATGGCTTTCTCACCAAATGCATGGTGTTCTGAGAGATATCCATAGTTAGAACAGTCCGTTGGCATGGCAACACCGACAGCTGCAGAGATAAGCCGGTTCGGCTCATTGGTCTCATTGCGGGCCATCACGCAAAAGGTAATCTCTCCCGGAGATAACAGTTTTAATCCAGCAGGCCGTGTAATGATTTTACAATTAGGCGGAAAGATGCTCGATACATATACAAGATTGCACTTCTCTATGCCTGCACTCCGCAAGGCAACCTCGAAAGACGAGAGTCTGTCTTTATGGACACCCACACCTTTAGTAAAAAAAGTCTTTTGGGGGGTCAATATAAACCTCCGCTCAGAAATATATCATTACACTACAATCAGTTGTCCATCTAATTGTAGGAATAATAAGACATATTATTTATTCATGTCAATGCTATTTCTTTCGATTTAGAAGATAAAAAAAGTTGATAAGATTTCAATTCTCGTAGGGCATGCCGTGTAAAACATATGACTTGTCGGTTTAAGTCCGACCATGAGAGTTCGGTGGTTCGCCCATGTAGCTTGAGGGAGGTGTAAAGGGCAACCAGAGCAAAACTCCCCAGAAAATTATTTCATGACTTAAGGAGAACAGCGGTAAGGAACATGATCAGAGCAGGAATTTCGGAGAGAATTGCCATGAAGATTTCGGGTCACAAAACACGATCTGTTTTCGACCGTTACAACATCGTCAATGAGGAGGATCTGAGAGGTACTGCAGTGAGAGTCTCCGAGTTGCACAGAGAGGCAAAGGGAAAAATCGAAAGAGTCTCAAATAGTTACAAAATGGTTACAATCGACCAAATTTCCGAAAAGAGTTCAAAGGAGAGAAACGATGTTCTGGTGTAACTCCTTGATTTTAAATGGCGGGAGCGTGTGGGAATCGAACCCACCCTGCCCGTTTGTAACAGGCAACATTGGATTTGAAGTCCAAGAGGGACACCAGAGCCCTATACACTCCCGTAATTCTTGATACAATAATAAAATAACATACTAAAGGACCTTAAGGGAAATGGTTATTGAGCATTACTCCTTTGGCAGCATTACGATAGACGGTAGGACGTACACTTCCGACGTGGTCATCTATCCGGGGAAAGTCGATTCTTCCTGGTGGCGCAAGGAAGGACATAATCTCCAGATAGCGGATCTAACCGAGGTCATAAAGGCAAAGCCCGATATCCTGATCATCGGCACCGGCGAATACGGGGTGATGAAAGTTCCGAAAGAGACTATATCGCATTGTGAATCAAGAAACATTGAGGTCCATGTAGAACAGACGGATAGGGCGGTTGAGCTGTTCAATCAGCTTCAGAAGGATAAAATAGTAATCGCAGCCTTACACCTGACCTGCTGATTAGTTTTTTACGTCCCTTTGCCCTGATGGCTCGCCCAGAGCGGGTTGTCGGATTTCTTCCGCCCCTTTTTCACACATCGCATCACAATCAGCAAGAGCAGCAGAGTTACAGGGTTCATGATCAGCAGCGCGACCATGTTCGTAAACCAGTCGAGCATCTCGTCAACACACTCCCTTATGATGCGCTGCTTCCAGATAATCACCCTCGCACTTTCTGAGATACTCTTCAACCTGCCGAAGCATCGAAATAAGGATAAACTTGAAAATTGGTAAAACCGAAGGATCCGTGAAGTACGAGAATATCTTGTAATCTCCTGCTGGGGTAAATCCGACTAACGACCATTCAACGAACCCATATCGTCCTACAATTTCACTGATCTTATCGAGGTCAGCTTGCTTCACCTTCATCACCACCTTGTTTTAAGGTCTACCAACCCTTTTAAACATTTAAACTAATTCAAATTCACGCATATAATATGCCAATTCTATCTATTTCTAACATATTGATTCTGAAGGGAAAGTTTTAGGGGGATATAGGACTAAATAAAGTTAGTTACATATTTGGGATGCTTTTTGACAAATTAGAGGAGTTTCTCACCGCAACAGAACTTTTGTTTTTTTTGAGAGAGAGTCAGCCCTTCTGAGGGGTTCCGGGATTCTGTATCGACCAGTGCAGCCGAGTACGATCTCGATTGAGGCTTTTAAGTCAATCCTGTGTCCGGGCGAGACGAAAATAGGTCTGACATTGTCTTTGGTTCTCAAAACCGCACCTACCACCCTCCCTTCGTAATTGAGCGGGGACCACTCTCCCCTCTTGAATTCAGGCTCTTCGTATTCTCCGATCAATCTCGACTTTGCACATCCGATTGTGGGTATATTAAGGATTACCCCGATGTGAGATGCTATGCCTAAATTCTTCGGATGTGCCATGCCCTGGCCGTCAACGAGGATCAAGTGCGGCTTAATCCTCAAACAAGCAAGAGCTTCTATAATGGCTGGCCCCTCTCTGAATGATAAATATCCCGGAATATATGGAAATGTAAGGTCTGTAACCGAAAATTCATCTTCTACGGGAATCAATTCAGGGTACTCATAAAGACAAACAGACCCGATCACGTTCTTCTCAGTAAATGCCGCATCAACGCCTGCAATAAACCGGGGCTTCCTTCTCAGGGGGATGATCTTCACTCTGTCCTTCATGGCCAGCTGAACGGCCTTTGCTTCGTCGATACTATGTGGCCAGACAGGAGATTTCATGGTTATTGCCATTATCCAAATAAGTAATTTCAATTCCAGGGTAGCCGCAACCTTTAGGTTGCTGTTTTTGCTTTTGGATCAAACGCAGGCTGAAGTCTGCGGCTACCGGAAAACTAATTATTAACTAGTCCGGTACATCTCAGGTCTTCTGTCATCAAAAATATTGTTCAGAGGATTCAGTGATTTGTTTCTTGCCACTTCAGGGCCTATCTCTGCGCTCAATAAAGCTTCTTCGTCTTCCGGTGCCCTAACAAGAATTTTTCCTTCGGGTGTAACAACCTGACTCTGGCCTATGAACCTTAATGATTGTCCTTTTTTTCTGTTCTCTTCCCCTATCCTGTTTGCAGTAATTGCGAATACCCTGTTTTCGAGACACCTTATGGGCATAGCCTGGGGGCAGTGGGGCAGAACCAGATTTGAGGGATGTGCGACAATATCCGCCCCCATGAGGGCAAGTGTCCTCATGGATTCGGGAAAGAGCCAGTCAAAGCATATCATAATGCCTACCCTTCCCGTCTTCGTATCCCAGACCCGAAAGCCCGTGTCACCGGGACTGAAAAAAAGCTTTTCTTCAAAAAAAAGGTGAGTCTTACGGTAGGCCCCTATGAATCCATCCGGTCCCGTAATGACAGCGCTATTGAAAAATCTGTCTCGGTCTCTTTCCGGAAGGCCGGCTACAATATAACAGTCTTTTTGATGTGACAGTTCAGAGAGTATTTTTGTTGTATGTCCGTCCGGTATCTCTTCTGAAAGCTCTAACACTTCGTCTTTAGATACAAACTGATATCCCGTAGCAAAAAATTCAGGAAGGACGAAGAGGTCTAAATCAACACTCTTTAATGCAGATAAGGCGTTCCGGATATTTTCTTCCTTCCTGCCGAAGGGGGGATTGAATTGAAAGAACCCTGCTCTCATTTTCATTAGCCGGTTACTTCTCTGAGCCATTTTATATAATCCGGTGACCCCTCAACGATGGGCATGGCTATAACCTCCGGGACCGAATAACTGTGGATCTCCTTGATTTTTTGCACGACGGCTTTGAAGAGTTTCTTCCTGGTCTTTGCGATCATGAGAAACTCTTTCTCATCCTCGATCTTGCCATGCCAGCTGTAAATGGAGCGGATATTCCTGATTATGTTTACGCAGCCTGCAAGCCTTGCCTCAACCAAAGCTCTTGAAATTTTCACAGCCTCGTCCTCTTTTGATGCGGTTATAAAAACAATTATCTCATTCATCGATATTCCCTTTTTTCCCCTGTTTCATATAGTATTCCATATCGAGGAGTCTCCTCTTAATATGGACACCGCCTGAATAGCCTCCAAGAGAACCGTCGGATTCGATGATGCGGTGGCATGGAAGGACTATGGGTACCGGATTTTTGCTGAGCGCTTGTCCGACAGCCCTTGAGGCTTTCGGTTTGCCGGTCTTTTCAGCAAGCCACTTATAGGTCCTCGTCTCCCCATATGGTATTTCTTTCAGTGATAGCCAGACCCTTTTTTCGAATTCCGTCCCTTCGGGGAGATCGATCTTCTGGGTGAATTCCTCCCTGCCGTTCTCAAAATATTCTCTGAGCTCCTTTTTCAGGATAACCGGGCCATGGCCTTTCCGGAGTATCTCCGGCTTTCTGAAATCGATGCCTTTAAGGAGGTTGCCCGAAAATACAAGATAGAGGGTGCCGAAAGGACTTTCGAACGTGTCGTAAAAGGGTTCAGTACTGCTCGACCTCTTCTCTTTCATACTGTTCCTTGGAGTAGACCTCAACCCTGTCCCCCCCTTTATTAAAGGCGCGGGACAGTGCCCGTTCAGCACATAGTATAAACTCTTCTGTCGACTGACCGTCAAGGAATGTGAGACCTATGCTTGCGGTGATGTGCCCCTTGGGCTGGGAATCCTCATAAATAAACGGGAAGTTCTTTATAATCGCATTAAACCTGTTGCTCATCGAAAGAGCCGCAGTAATGACTGTATTGGGAAGTATGATCGCAAAGGAGTCTCCTCCGTATCGCACGACCACATCGGAACCTCGTATGTTTTTTCTGAGGAGGTCGGCGACTTTTTTCAGTGTGACGTTGCTGTAATATTCTCCATGATCTTTCAGATACTGACTGAAGAAATCCAGATCAAGCAGCAGAAGATTCAGGGGGAGCTTGTACCTCGTCGCCCTCTCGACTTCTTGGGCGAGTCTGATCTGGAAGTACCTGTGGCTGAATACCCCTGTGAGATCGTCTATTAAGCCAGCCCTTCTCGGATAAAGTATTTCCAGCTCTTTTATATGCCCTATCAATTCCTTTGTATCAAATGCGTATTTCTGAACAATACGTTCGATCTTTCCCACAAGGGTTATCCTGTCATCGACAGAGATGTCCCTCTCGGTAAGGATGAAAATAGGGATATCCTTTGTAGAAGGGTTTTCTTTTATTTCTTTTATCACATCGTACCCGATCATGTCAGGCAGCGTGAAATCGAGCAGTATTACGGCCGGCCTTAATGCGGTGGCGAGTTCTATCCCCCTCTTGCCATTCGATGCCGTATAAATGAGAAACCCCTGCGGTTCAAAAATCTCTTTAAAAGAATTTGTCATCTCATCTTCTGATTCTATGATCAATACCGAGATAGGCAGCACTTTCTTGCCTTTCGCAATGGTTATCTCTTCGAGCTTCGCCAAAAGGGCTTCTTTGTCGAGGGGCTTCATAAGATAATCAGCTGCCCCGAGGGCAAAAGCGAGGTCTTTGTTATCGACTATTGAATGGATGATCACAGGGATCTCCGCCGTGCTCTCGGTGCTCTTAAGCTGCTGCAGAACTTCCCAGCCATCCTTCTTGGGAATCAGGACGTCTAACGTGATGGCAAAAGGCTGCAGTGATCTTGCCTTCTCAATGGCTTCTTCACCGTTGAAAGCGTGCGCAACCTTATAGCCTGCCTGAGTAAGATGCAAGGTCAGGAGCTCGGTGGTCGACAAGTCATCCTCAACAACAAGAATTAACGGAGCCTCTTCTTTTGCCCACGGAAAGTTGAGACTCACCGCTTCGACATTCTCGATATCTGAAACCTCTGCTACAGGTGATGTGGTGGGAATGAGGAATGTGAACGTACTGCCTTCGCCGAGAGTGCTCTCGACAGTTATCTTCCCTCCATGCAGTTCAACGAGTTTTTTGGTGAGCGCAAGACCGAGACCGACGCCGCCATGCTTTTTCGAAAGAGAGGTGCTCGCCTGCTCGAACTCATCAAATATCTTTTCTTTATCTTCTGCCCCTATGCCGATACCGGTGTCCTGGACAGAGAATTTTATAAATTCCAGCACGGGCATCGAGCTGGGAGAATGTATATCCATATCCACTTCCCTCGAAACGTCCACTTTGACCTTGCCGCCTTCGGGCGTGAACTTTATTGCATTCGACAGAAGATTGTACAGTATCTGTTTCAATTTTACCCTGTCGGCTGTAACAGCGCTGACCCCCTCACCGATCGAAACAAGGATCTCCAAAAATTTCTTTTCGGCAAGAGACTTCATGATATTTATGACTTCGCTTATTACATCGTCAACAAGGAATGTTTCGTACATCATTTCAAACTTTCCGGCTTCTATCTTTGCGATATCAAGGACATTATTGATGAGTTCCAGGAGGTGCTTCCCGGATGTATAGATATTTTTTATGTACCGCTCCTGATTTTCGGTAAGGGTACCGAATGTCATGTCGAGGAGAACATCGGAAAAACCGATTATCGAATTCAGCGGAGTTCTCAGTTCGTGGCTCATATTCGCTATGAATCTGCCTTTCAGCTGATTGGCGTATTCAAGCTCGTTGTTTATTTTTTCGAGTTCTCTGGTTCTCTCTACAACCTTTTTCTCGAGGTTGATCTTCAGGTCTTCGAGCTCTCTGGTCTTGTCTTCTATTGTTTTTTGTAATTCACTCTCTGTTTTTAGACTGCCGAGCATGAAAATCAGCTCCAAAGGTACTCCTTCAGGATCTTTCAGTACTACAGCATTCAGCCGGGTAACAATTTCCCGGCCATCAGCACCCACAACGGGAACCTCGTAACCGGCGAACACCGATTTGCTGTCGAGTTCTTCCTTAATCACGTCCCAAAGATTTTCCTTTATTAACATACTTATCCTTGTGTGATCCAGGGAGTGGCCGGGATAACCGAGCATATCGGTCGCCCGCTCATTAAAATAGGTAATGAGGCCGGCGGGATCCGTAATGAACACCATGTCATTCGTAAATTCGGTCAGTTTCAGTGCCTTAAGCTCCAGATTTTCGATCTTCCTGATCAATGAAAACCTGTCGATACAGACACCCGTCAGACCGGCTAACAGGTTCAAAGACGTCTTGTGTCTGTCGTAAAATTGTCTCGGCTTAAAATCATCTATGTAGAAGATCCCGACTACCTCATCCCTCAGTATAATCGGGCAGGCAAGCAATGCCCGTATCTTTTCACTCATTAAGGCCGGATTATTCCTCGTGTAATCCTCTTTTAAGGTATCCTGGATAGCGACGATTTCCTTGTTTTTAATTATTATGTCCGTGAGTCCGCCGGGGATTACACTCCATGACTTATTTTCTACAAACCTCTTGCTCAGACCTCTGGACTCAACAAATCTCATCTCGCCATTTTCATTGAAAGCTATACTGCCTGCCGGGGCTTCGGTTAATTCAATCGCCTTCTCGAGTATGAGTCCCAGAAAATCAGAGAGTCGCCCCGGTTCCCCGAACTTGGAAAGCAGGCTGAAGATAGTCTTCTGGTTCTCTACCGCCTTGAATACCTCTATTTTCGCCCTTTTTTGTTTCTCGATGATCTCCCAGAGAAATCTCGCTCCTGCACCCTCTATGACCTCTATCCTGTTTCCGGAGACTTCTCTTATTTCGTTGCTCAGTTTCACGTCGCCCGCAACGTTGATGACCATTTCAGGGCCGGCAGCACAGAGAGACCTTACATCATCAAAGACGGGTATATTCCATTTCCTGGCAAGTATTATTCCCGGCTGGTCCTGGTTCTTTTCGTAAATCCCGATCAGTTGCGTGTTCGAGTCACCGCGTAGGAGAGATATGAGAGCGCTTGCGCCTATGTTTCCGCCAGCAATCGCCAATCTAAGCATCGACTTTACAACCCTTTTCCTCTAACTGGTACACCATATCCAGAAAATATCCGAGCAACTCGGAATCCCATTGTCCGCTGTATTGTTCTGCTTTCATCGTTTCAAGTGTAACTTTGGTCGACCTGCGGTCTCGATACGGGCGTACCGATACCATGGCATCGAAGGCGTCTACAATCGAAAGTATCCTTGCCATAATCGGGATGTCTTTTCCGGCGAGTCCGTCCGGGAATCCTGTCCCATCCCATCTTTCATGGTGATTTCTAATGGCTGGAAGTATTTTCCTCATAGAAACGAGTGGCTGGCACAGTTCCTCGCCTAAAACAGTGTGTTTCTTAAACATCTCCACTTCTTCCTTTGTCAGCGGTCCCGGCTTTCGTAGAAGAGATTCACTGAGGCAAATTTTCCCTATGTCATGGAGTATACCGGCCTTTTTCATCTCTTTCTCATCTTTTTCAGAGAGGCCGAGAAATGAGACAAAATCTGCAGAAAGTCCGCTGACTCTCGCAGAATGTCCCTTTGTATAAGGATCCCTCGCTTCCATTGCCACGGCAAGGGTTAGAATTATGCTCTCCGAATGGTCAAGCTCCTCATTCAGTGTCTTTAGTTTAAGTAATGATTTTATCTTCATGATGAGTTCATATGTATCGAAGGGTTTGCTCATAAAATCGTCCGCTCCTGAGACAATGCCTTTGATCTTGCTTTGCCTGTCATTCAGCGCGGTAAGGAGTATAACGGGGAAAAAACGCTTTCCCGATATTTCTTTCAATCTGCTGCAGAGCTCAAATCCATCCACGCCAGGCATCATCACATCAAGCACTGCGAGATCAACGGGACGCTGCATGAAAATATCCATAGCAGAATCAGATCCGAGAGCTGTGAAAACCTTGAACCCTTCTTTTTCAAATACTGCTTCCATTAGCTCAAGATTAGACTGAACATCATCCACAACCAGTATAGAGGGCTTTTCCTTCTCGATAAGACAGGTTACAGGACCCATGTAAAGATTAAAGCACTGAAAGATTATTTTGTCAAGAAAATTCTTTTATAATAGAGTGTTACGCTAAAAACTTAACCTTATTCTTAAAATCCGCCCAGTCTGAGCCCTGCATAATAACAGCAGCACTGGTTATCCAGATCATTTATAAAAGACCTTTCAGTGCCGTCTTCGAACAATACCCGGACAAGACATATACCTCCGGGAAGTGTTGAGTGCTTCTCTTCAATAACCTCCCCATTACCCCACGCACTATAATGCAGATGTCTAACAACGTCGCCTAATCTCAGATAAAGTCTCGGCCTCATAAGATACGCAATTATTCAAAATCGGATTCAGGAATTTTAGGGATCAAGTGTCAGTGTTTTACTCTTATACCCGGACCCTTGACAACTCTAATTCTTAAATCCTCATACGCTTTTATCGAACATAGTACCCATAAATAGTATAAACAAAGTGCCCTTCTATTGTATAGGCTTCCATGCCCCATTCCTCGGGCAGCGGCCAGTACGGAGTTCCGTCTCTCAATGCCTTTATTGCCGCGTCATCAAGGTCTTTATGCCCCGATGTCCTGACGAGCTCTACAGCTCCAAGCTGCCCGTTCTTCGTTATGGTAAAGCGGATCATCAGGTCGCCGTAAATACCCCTTTCTGCGGCATTCCGGGGATAAACCCAGATACTCTCTATACGCTCTTTTAACCTCTGGTTGTAGATCAAAAACTTATATTCACTTGTATCGAACGCGAAGGTCTTGTTTTTCTTTTCATCTCTTTCGATATTGCGCTTTGCAAGATTCCCTATAATGCCTTTGTCAAAGAGTTGATCTTTAAGAGGGATGCCGCCATTCCCGGGCTTTGTCGGCTTTCCGCTTCTTGCCGGGTCCGTCCTGTTTGCGCCCGGAAAACCTCCTTGCCCCCCTTTATGATCCTCTACAGCCGCCCTTCTATCAGTCTGAGTGGAAGGTGATTTGAGGAGATCGTTTGGTTCATGACGAAAAGTATCCTTCTCAGTCAGCATCTTTCCATCGCTCTTGACAGCGGGTGAAGGGGAATGAGTCTTTGGCCGGGAGTGCGGAGCAGGCCGCATTTTAGGCATGGGCATGATCAACCGTCTTTTCGGATAAAGTTCTTCCGGCGAGACCAGATCTGTATAAAATTCACCTCCTGTTTTCTTTTCTTTGACCGCAGGGATAATCAAGAACAGCAGAGCAACAAGAAGCGTGTGGAGCGCGAAGGAATAGAAGAAGGATCTTTTTAGGTTCAATGCAAGAATTTCCCGAAAAGCTTTATGTATGTCATGAGGCTTTTCCTCCCGCTATCCTTCCTGAGCCAGAGACTCAGGGACGCCTCCCGGACCTCCGGCCTTTTGTGCAGGGCGAAAAGCTTTTCCGCGGATTCATCGTCCTTCAGAAAATAGTTCCTGAGTTTATCCATGAGCACGAATCTCTTTTGAAACCTCTCTTTCCACATCCGCTTATAGTTTTCCACTTTTCCTTCTGTGACGGCCTGAGCCGCAAACTCTCCAGCCTTCATCGCATAGTATATGCCTTCATACGTCAGGGGCATCACCTGGCCCGCCGAATCGCCAGCAAATATAACCTTTTCCCTGTTATACAGGTCGCCTTTCCAGACCGGTATTCTGTATGTCCTCCTTTTCCCGTTGGATGATATCCCTGTTCTCTCTTTGAACCTTTCAAATAACGTAGTAATCCTTCCCGGTTCAGCGCATCCTGTACCCATAGAAATTCCCTCAGATGCCGGGAATAGCCATGAATAGGAATAAGGTGCGTGAGATGAACCGAACCAGAATTCACAGCCGCCGGGATTTACCCCTTTTATGAGCTCGGAAGCCGTAAAAAAGGACCGGGACGGCTTAATCCCAAGGGCCGTCCTGACCTTCGAGTTCACTCCGTCAGCGGCAATTATATATTCTGAGACTATTTCATAATTATCATCCCCGGCCCTTGCCTCAACCCTGAGATGTGGATCACACGTAATGCCTGTAAATTCACACTCTATTATTTTTACTCCCTTTTTCCCGGCCTCTTTTCGCAGCGCCTCATCGAATTCTCCACGCTCCACGATCACAAGATTTCCGCCTTTTAAATCAATATCAAGCTGTTCACCCCGAGGCGAGACGATCCTTATCACATTAACCTCTCTTTTTATGGTGGTCTTCGGAATGCCGAGTTCATCAAAGGCGCTGCTGTACATACCGCCGCCGCAAGGTTTCACAAAGGAAAGATTTCTTTCGAGAAGGATGACGTCTATACCATGTTCAGCCAGAAACCTCGCAGCAGTAGAGCCTGCAGGACCACCGCCGATAACAAGGACTTTAGTACATAGTCTCATTTCTTACTGATGAACGCCCGAACTACTTTGCAAGCACCGGCAACGGGAGAAAAGGAGACGGATGATATCGCATATCTCCTCTCCTCCCTGCCCATTTCCTCTACCCTTTAAAATTCAAAAACCCGGCGGAAACGGACAATGTATTTTTGCCTTTTTTACAGAAGTATCGCCATTTAAAAAATGCGCGGATATCTTAAAAAAAAACTCACTCACAGAGCCCGACACCGTGCCGTCTCTGTTTTCGCCCCACGACATCGTCTTTTCGTTGTTGTTTATAGCAACGATCAGATAGATATTCTCAGGCGCCATACTTTTAATATCTTCCTCACTCGGACTGGGAAGTCCCTTTGTCGGTCCGAACTGCGTGTGAGAATGAAAATCACCAATTTTCTGTAACTTATTGAAACGTGCGAGTATCGGCTCGATCTTCCTGTGGTTCTTACGGTTGTACTCCACCCCTTTGTGCTTTCTGTTTGCCGTCTGAACGCCGAAGGCATGCTCGATAATGAATCTGTCCTCAAGTTTATAGCCGAGGAGAAGGCCGAAACATTCCTTCTTATACACCTCCGCAGAGCTGAGGAGCAGATCAATGAACGCGTTGTCGGAGAGGTATACCCGCATATTCGTCCGATCTTAGTACATCGGCAATCTTACAGTGAGCACCGGACACGGAGCAAATCTTACAACCTGTGCAGCGGTGCTTCCGAAAAGGATTCTGTCCATGCCCTTCCTGCCGTGGGTCCCTATAATAATGAGGTCTATCTTGTTTTTCTTCACAAAATTTATTATCTCCTCATGAGGAACGCCAACAATAACGCTCCTCTCTATATTCTTCATTCCGCTGAGTTCCTCAACGCCGAACGCCTCGAGTTCCTTTTTAGCTCCCGCTTCAATGTCCTTATACATCTGATCCATCGAAGTATGGGGAACGTACCAGCCTGTTGCCTTCGCGATGTCGTAGATTATATGAACGATATAAAGCTTTGCCCCGTACTTCTTTGCCATATCTGTCGCGTACTGCAGTGCCTGAGACGACCCTTCAGAAAAATCTGTAGGGAAAAGAATACTTTTGATCTCCATTATCCGACCTCCCTTAGATATTTTGCTGCATTTTCCGGTGATGTGGGCAGGATATAAAACCCTGAACCCCATTCAAAGCCACTTGTCCTTATAAGCCGTGGCATTATCTCGAGGTGCCAGTGAAAGTCCTCGCCGAGCGTATGCCAATGGTTTCTCCGAGGTACCATATTGGGGGTTGTGTGAATACAATAGTTGAAAGGCGGCTCATCGAAAATTTTCCTCAACTTTTTTAATACGGACATCAATATGAGTCCCAAATCCGCGATCTCACGATACGTGATTTCATGAAAGGCACAACAATGCCTTTTCGGTATTATCCATGATTCAAAAGGGAATTGGGCTGCATAGGGGCAAAAGGCGACAAAATATTTAGTCTCAAGGATTATCCTTTCACCCACCCTTAATTCTTCGTTTATTATATCACAGAATATACACCGCTCCTTATAGGCAAAATACTGTTTTGCATTGTCGAGCTCATCCTTCACAACCTTCGGGATGAAGGGTGTTGCCATAAGAAACGATACAGGATGAGAAAAAATCTCTCCGGCTTCACTCCCTGAGTCTTTATATATCAGAATATATCTGATTCTCGAATCCTTTTCGAGGTCAGCGATGCGATCCCTGTAAAGTGTGACGACCTGTATCATTTGGTCCAGCCCCATATCTTCAGGCCTTGTGTTATGGTCCGGTGATTCGACAAGAATTTCATTTGCCCCGACATTGTTCATCCTGTCATAAATGCCAACCGCGCTTCTCCCTAAATCTCCTTCTACCTGAAACATGGGTCTGAAACTTGGAATGGCCCGGACCCGCCATCCGGAAGGATTTGTTGCTCTTATTGATGTTATCTCGGGGGGAGCTTCATGTTCCCGGCCCGGGCACAAGACGCAACCGCTTTCCTCTGGCTTACTGCAAGGCGGCAGGTAGTAGTCCGAGGGTGCCTTTGATTCAGACAATACCTCGACCCATCTTCCGAGTAAAATATCTTTTCTAAGCTCATGCATCAGTATTTCTCGTGTAAATGATCCTTAATCCCTCAAGAGTAAGATAGGGCACCAACTTATGTTTCCTTTTCAGAAATTTTGAAATCAGTCGGGAGTATCCTCCTGTTAAAACAACTTTTAATGCGAGTCCGATCTCCTTTTCTATCTCGGATAAGATTCTTTCAACAGCACCTGCAGTGCCATAGAACAGGCCTGACTGAATGCATCCGGTTGTATCAGTTCCAAGGGCAGATTTAGGTTTCTGAATCGGCACCTCGGAGAGCTTTGACGTACCCCTTGCAAGTACTTCGTTCATCAGGCGAATTCCCGGCATTATTGTGCCTCCAATATAATTTGCATCCTCACCGATTATGTTTATCGTTGTAGCAGTGCCGAAATCTACGGCCGCCACCGAGCCCTGGTATAATTCGTATGCCGCTACGGCATTTGCTATTCTGTCCGGTCCAAGTTCTTCAGGATTCGGGATTTTCAATTTAAGGCCAGTCTTCATCTTCCAATCTACTATCAGGGGTTCCAGGGATACCAGTTTTTTCAGTGCCTTCCTGAAGACCCCTGTATGGCCCGGTACAACAGAAGATATTATAATCCCTTCAGGAATTTTGTCTATATTTTTTTCTTTTATGAACTTATTAAGAAGTTCCAGGTATTTTGATGGAGATAACAGAGGATGGGTGCCGATTTCTTGGACAAGAAAGTCCGTTTCAGCAAAATAACCTATATTAATTGAGGAGTTACCAATATCTATGGCGATAAGCATCTATCTTAATATAGTGAGGTCTCCTGAGCTTATCCTCTTCATTTCACCTGAATGGAGCCTCAGGAGGAGCATTCCCTCATTGTCTATGGCCTCGGCAAAACCCTTGTAAGTCTCCTGGCCGACTACGACCATGACTTCCCTGCCGAGAGTAGATGTAAGCCGCCGCCATCCGGAAAGGATTGTTTCTCTATCCATCTTTTTGAGTACCGAGTACCACCTGCTCATCTCGTTCAGGATTTCTGAAACTATATTCTCCCTTGAATATAGTTTCCCCGTCTCGTTTTTAACAGACGTCGCTATTTTTCTTACGTCCTCAGGGAATTCATTTATATCTATGTTCACGTTTATGCCCATGCCTACGATTGCAAATGCTATCTTCTTCTGGTAAATTTTGAGTTCTGTAAGGACGCCTCCCAGTTTCTTGTCAGATACCATGAGGTCATTCGGCCACTTTATTTTAATGTCAAGCCCTGTAACCTTCCTGAGAGCGATTGAACACGCCACTGCAGTCATTAGGGTGATAAGGGTTGCTTCAGCCGGTTTTATTTCGGGCGTAAGGATAATACTCATATATATGTTCACACCGGGAGGCGATACCCAGAGCCTTCCCAGCCTGCCCCTGCCTTTGTCCTGACTGTCAGAAAGGACGACAACCCCTTCTCTGTTTTTTTCGGCAAGGCTTGAGGCAACCGTATTTGTAGAACCGATTGTTTCGTAAAAGAGGATTTCTTTACCTAAATCACCTTTAATTTTTGTTTTAATCTCATCGATCCGCACTACTGTTCTTCTTGAAGTATCACTACCTTTATCTTTCCTTTCAAGCCCCTGGCGAACTTATCGGCATCGTCCTTTGAGCCGACAATCGATCCGTAATGCATGGGTATGGCAATCTTTGGCTTAATATCGAGGGCTGCTTTTACCGCCTCTTCGGCTGTCATCACATATGTGCCTGAAACCGGAAGGAGTGCGATATCCACATTAAAGTTCTTCATGTCAGGTATGTAATCGGTGTCTCCTGCGAGATAGATTCTCTGCCCCTTTATGGTAAAGATGTATCCGACCCAACCATTGGCCTTTGGATGAAACTTCTTGTTCGTGTTATAGGAAGGAACAGCTTCAATATCGACGCCCTGTACGGTAATCTTATCGCCGGGTTTTACAATCTTCACCTTTCCCGTGAGATTTTTAGCGCAGTCAGCAGTTGCAACGATTACGGTATCCGGCCCCTGGATCCTTTTCACATCATCCGGGGAGCAGTGGTCATGATGTCCATGTGTTATTAATATAATATTCGCAACGTCTTTTCCTTTAATCTTGAACGGGTCAGTATAGATGATCTTTTCCCCCATGATCTTAAACGTATCATGACCAAGCCAGTGTATATTCTCTACCATTATTATCCCCCTTTCGCTTTTCTGTTGTAAAAACCTTCATGAAGCGCTATTAAAATTGTAAGAATGCAGATAATAAGGCAATGTCCTTCGTCCCTTGCAGAGAATTATATCACAAATTATTGTTATAATTATTCAGCTTTATTCCTGCTTGGATGCCATGGGGAAAGTTATCACAATAGTCAATCAGAAGGGCGGGGTCGGAAAGACTACAACCGCAATTAATCTTGCTGCGTCGCTCGCGCTTGCCGGACAGGATATCCTTGTGATCGATACGGACCCTCAGGGGAATTTGACGTCAGGACTTGGAATTTCAAGAGACAACCTCGACAGGAGTCTTTACGATGTATACGCCGGGAGGTGTGAGATCGGTGACGCCCTGAAGATGACCACGATGGAACATCTCAATATTTTGCCCTCTGCGATGGACCTCTTGGGGGTGGAGGTTGAGCTTGTGGGTAGAGAGGGGCGGGAGCACATATTATGTCATGCGATAAGTTCGGTCAGGGATGGATACAAATATATATTTGTTGATTGCCCGCCTTCTCTGGGTCTGCTTACATTAAATGCCCTTGTAGCCGCTGATTCAGTGATCATCCCTGTACAGTGTGAGTATTATGCCCTCGAGGGGCTGGGGCATTTAACGAGTACTTTACGCCGCGTGAGGGGTTCCTTTAACCCGAACCTCGAGATTGAGGGGATACTCCTCACTATGTTCGACGCCAGGAATAACCTGTCCCAGGAGGTCGCAAAGGAGGTCAGAAAGCACTTCGGGGACAGGGTTTATGATACAATAATCCCGAGAAATGTTACACTTGGAGAGGCGCCGAGTTACGGAAAGCCTGTTCTGTTATATGACATCCGTTCAAAGGGGGCGCAGAGTTATTTGGCGCTTGCAAAGGAGATACTGAATGAAAACGGCGTTGGGCAAAGGGCTTGAGTCCTTAATACCTGACAGGGGAGAAGAGGTCATCCATCTGGATATCGACCGCATCTTCCCCGGAGAACAACAGCCGAGAAAAATGTTCAGGGACGATTCCCTCAAGGAGCTGGCCGCGTCGATAAGAGAAAAAGGGGTGCTGCAGCCGGTAATTGTCTCGCGTGTCGGAGACGGCACATTCAGATTGGTCACGGGTGAGCGCAGGTGGAGGGCTGCGTCGCTTGCAGGTTTGACAAAAATTCCGGCTCTCATAAAAAATGTTGCCTCCAAAGACTCCCTCGAAATAGCCCTCATAGAGAATATCCAGAGAGAAGATTTGAACCCTATAGAGGCAGCCGAGGCCTTCAACAGATTGGTCATGGAATTTAATCTGACACAGGAGGATCTCTCTGACCGCGTCGGCAAGGACCGGGCAACGATCGCCAATTACCTCAGGCTCCTGAAACTCCCCGAGGAAGTGAAATCTTTTCTCTATAACGGTTCCCTGAGCATGGGGCATGCGAAGGCGATCCTCGCCATAGACGGAAAGTCAAGCCAGACAGAAGCAGCGAGAAGAATTGTCAGAAAAGGACTGAGTGTAAGAGAGGCTGAGCTCTTATCGAAAAAGATATCAGGATCTCCGAAGGGAAAGGCATCCAGAGACCCTCAGATTTCATCGCTCGAGGAGAAGTTGATCAGGAGCCTCGGCACTAGGGTTCGGATTATGAATAAAGGCAAAAAAGGCAAGATAGAAATCGAATATTATTCCCTCGATGAGCTTGAAAGGCTCCTGGATATTCTTCTTGGATAAAGAGAAAGACTCGTATTAGAGGAGGATTAGATGGAGGTGGCTGATCTTTATGATGTGGTCATAATCGGGGGAGGGCCTGCAGGGCTTACGGCGGGTCAGTATGCAGCGAGGGGAAAGTTGAAGACGGTTATCCTCGACAAATCTGCTACCGCCGGCGCACTCGCTTTTTCGAGCAGGATAGAAAACTATCCCGGACTTACACATCCCGTTCAGGGGAAAGAACTGCTCGATGTTATGAGAAAACAGGCGGTCGATTTTGGAGCCGAGTATGTGGAAACTCAGGTTATCGGCGCAAACCTTTCTGATGAAATAAAAGAAGCGATCTCCATGGACAGGGCATACAGCGGAAAAACCATGATTATTGCCACCGGTTCGATGGGGAGAAAGCCGAGCATTAAAGGTGAGGCAGAATTCCTTGGGAGAGGGGTCAGTTATTGTGCCATATGCGATGCGGCATTTTATAGAGGGCTCAGGGTCTGTGTTATCGGTAATTCTGAAGAGGCCGTAAAGGAAGCCGGAGTTCTTACGAGATTTGCAGAGACCGTCTATCTTATCTCTCCAACACCAAAGCTGCATGTGGAAGATCATCCGGTTTTGAAAGAACCGAACATAAAGGTGCTGTTGGGCCATACGGTCACTTCCATTGTTGGGGCTGAACTGGTCGAAAAAATTAAAATGCATGATGCTGAAGGGAATGAGACCGAGTTGGAAATAGCGGGGGTTTTTGTATACCTCCATGGAAACAAACCAATAATCGACTTTCTTTTTGGTTCGGTCGAGACAAAAGACGACGGGTGTATACCCGTAGGCTGTATGATGGAGACATCGATACCGGGGGTTTTCGCTGCAGGGGATGTCACCTGCACGGAGATAAGACAGGTTGTTGTCGCGGCTTCCCAGGGATGTATTGCAGCTCTTGCAGCGGAAAAATATTTATATAAGAGAAAGAAATACAGAATGGATTGGGCTAAATAAACTAAGGCTTCTTTTTATCGATAAGGGAGATGAGTTCCATGGCATTTTTTGGGGCATAACCGAAGGCATCGTTATTGAAATATATAAAAACCTCTTTTTTCTTTTTTGAATGCGACTTAATAAATTTTGCGTCTTCCCTGAGTGCTTCGGTGCTGTACGAAGTTGCGTAACCGCCTCCTTCCCCGTGTCTTCTTATATAAATGAAATCGGCGGTTACCGGAAGGTTATGCAAAAAATCGGGATGGTCCGCCATGCACAACGCAATATTCTCTTTCTCAAAGAGGTTGAATATCTTTTTATTTATCCATGTTTTGTTCCTGAATTCAAAAGTGTTTCTTACTCGGTAGGGTCTCAGAGCCTCAAGAAATTCTTTCAGACGCTCCACATCCATATTCAGGGTAGGAGGCAATTGCCATAAAATGACACCCAACTTTTCTTTTAATACCGATGCCCTCGAATAAAAGGCCTCTATAGGTTCTGCACAGTCCTTCATTTTCTTGACATGCGTGATAAACCTGCTTCCTTTCAAAGAGAAGACAAAACCTTCAGGAGTTGCTAAATACCATTTCGCGAAGGTTTCTCTTTCGGGCAGACGGTAAAAGGTTACATTCAGCTCAACGGTAGAAAATTGTCTGCAATAATAGTCAAGCCAAAGGTTTCTGGGAAGGTCTTCCGGATAAAAGGGTCCTCTCCAGTGATCGTAAAGAAATCCGCTGCACCCTATCCTTATGTCCACCATTACGAATTATTATACATTATAAGGACTTATAGAGTACATGCATAAGATGGTCAGCCAAAAAAGTTCATTTCATACACAGGGTGAGGTGAACGGCGGATTTTGAATCTCTATCTGCTGACCTTCAGAACTCCTTCAAGTTGGGCGATCTTCTGGGTCAGTCCGGAAAGCTGAGTTTTATCCTTAACTTCAAGTATGAACGTTATATGTGCCTTCTTATCCTCTGTTGAACTCGCTGTTGCATTGCTTATATTCACGTTAACCGAGGATATCAACGCACTGAGACCCGCGAGCATGCCGGGCTTGTCAATAGTTTCAATAAGTAACCTTACAGGCGAAGTTGCTTCACCCTCCGGCCTCCATTCGACATCGACGAGCCTCGCTTCGTCAACGGCGAGTCTGTCGAGGTTCGGACAGTCTTTTCTATGGATAGTGACACCCCTTCCCCTTGTCACAAAGCCTATCAGACCGTCACCCGGGATCGGAAAACAACATTTGGCCCTATGATAGAGGACATTGTCAACTCCCTTTATGGTAATACCCTTATGCTCCTTCGGAGGTTTTGTAACCCTTGTAACAGGAATTTCTTCTGCAGGTTTCTCGGGGACTAACTTGTTAACGACTTGATGCGCTGACAGTTTCCCGTGGCCGATAAAGGCGTGGAGATCTTCAAGGGACTGAATATTAAAGAATTTCAGAACCTTTTGCATATCCTCTGATTTAAGGACGGATTGGCTGAGTTCATGCTTTCTCAGTTCGCCCTCAAGAAGCTTCTGGCCGAGTTCTATGCTCTGTTTCCGCTCTTCTGCTTTTATCCATTGTTTTATTCTGCTTTTGGCGCGTTGGGTCACGACAAACTTAAGCCAGTCCCTGCTCGGCCCATGTGTCGGTGAGGTGATTATCTCGACTGTGTCACCATTCCGTAAAGTAAATTTGAGAGGCACTATCCTTCCATTCACCTTCGCGCCGACACATCTGTTGCCCACCTGTGTATGAATACTGTATGCAAAATCCACAGGAGTCGAGCCTATCGGCATTTCCTTGATTTCTCCCTTCGGGGTAAAGGCATAAATGACTTCAGGAATAACCTCTCCCTTCACAGCCTCAAGGAAGTCTTTTGCGTCACTCGTTTCCCGCTGGGCTTTGATCAGCTCTCTTAGCCATGAGATGTATCTGTCGCTCTTTTCATCCATTTTCCCTTTTTCTTTGTATCTCCAGTGTGAAGCAATCCCATGCTCCGCAAGCATATGCATCTCTGCTGTTCGAATCTGAAATTCGACCCTTTCGCCTTTCGGTCCTATGATGGTCGTATGAAGAGACTGATACATGTTTGATTTCGGCACCCCGATATAGTCCTTGAATCTGCCGGGTACGGGCGGCCAGAGGGAATGGATAAGGCCGAGAATGGCATAACAGTTAGCCTTTGTGTCTGTGATTATTCTCAGGCCGAGGACGTCATGAACCTGTTCGAAGGTAATCTCCTGCTTCTGCATCTTCTGGTAGATGCCGTAATAATGTTTTATCCTCCATGATACCTGTCCGGGAATACCTTCTTCTTTCAACTTGCCGGTTACTATTCCCGTAACCTCTTTTAAATATTCCTCCTGTTCTTCCTTTCTCTTTGCAACCTTCCTGACGAGTTCGTTACAGAGTTCCGGCATGAGGAATCTGAAGCTCAGGTCTTCAAGTTCGGCTCGCAGCCAACCGATACCAAGTCTGTTGGCAATCGGCGCATAAATCTCGAGAGTCTCTGAAGCAATCCTCTTTTGTTTATCTTCCGGAAGGTGCTGTAAAGTTCGCATGTTATGGAGCCTGTCGGCAAACTTTATCAGTATCACCCTGAGGTCTTCAGACATAGCCAGAAGCATATTCCGGAAATTTTCCGCCTGTGCCTCCTCTTTTGTCATAAATTCCATCTTGGAAAGTTTTGTTAATGCCTGTACGAGGAAAGCGACCTCTTTGCCGAATAAATCCTTTATATCTTTTACTGTCGTTCCGGTGTCCTCGATGGTGTCGTGAAGTAGACCCGCCGCAATGGTTGCGACGTCCATCTTCATATCTGCGAGGACAGATGCGACTGCTATCGGATGACCAATATATGGAGAGCCTTCAACCCTTCTCTGGCTGCAGTGGGCTTCGCTCGAAAAAATATAGGCCCGCTTCAATACTTCAACATCCGCATCGGGCAGATAGGAGAGGACTTTTTCGATCAGGGTGTCGATGGTCAACGTGTCGCTTATCATGTTTTATTATACATTTTATAAGCTGTGATAAGGTTTGACAGCCGATTACAATTAAATACCTTTGTGGTATTCCTGTATTGACTTTATATGGACCTGCTGCTTCTTCAGCTTCTCTATCGCGGTTACTGCGGCGACAGCACCTGATATTGTCGTGGTAAAAGGGACTTTATACTGGAGAGCACTCTGCCGGATGGAAAATGAATCTTTCTGTGCCTGGGTACCGCTGACGGTATTTATGACAAAATGGATCTCTTTGTTCTTTATCAGATCTACGATATGCGGTCTGCCTTCAGCCACTTTATTTATGACTTCTACTTTGAGACCTTTGTCTTTAAGATACTGGGCGGTACCTCTGGTTGCTATCACAGAAAGGCCGAGATCAAGCAGTTTTCTCACAATCAAGACAGAACCGGGTTTATCTTCGTCCTTCAGACTGATGAATATCTTTCCTGAGAGAGGAATCCTGTTCCCGCTCGATGCCTGGGATTTCCAATAAGCAAGTCCGAAGTCATCGTCTATACCCATCACTTCCCCGGTGGATTTCATTTCAGGACCGAGTATTGTATCAACCCCGTGAAACCTATCAAAGGGGAAAACCGCCTCTTTTACAGCAATATGTTTTATCTGCTTCTCTTCCGTGAGTCCGAGTTCTTTCAATTTTTTCCCTGTCATGAGTTTTGCGGCGGTCTTTGCAAGAGGGACACCGGTCGCCTTGCCTACAAAAGGAACTGTCCTCGATGCCCTCGGGTTTACTTCCAGGATATAGATGTCCTGGTTCTTCACGGCAAACTGGACATTCATAAGACCTATGACACTGAGTTCCTTAGCGAGTGCCTTTGTCTGTCTTTTGATCTCTTCAACAATTTCCGGACTTAACGAATAAGGAGGAAGTGAGCAGGCGGAATCACCGGAGTGGATGCCCGCTTCTTCGATATGTTCCATTACTCCTCCGATGATCACATCTGTCCCATCGGAGAGCGCATCAACATCTACTTCCACAGCGCTTTCAAGATACTTGTCGACGAGTACGGGATGTTCGGGAGATGCCTTAACCGCACGCACCATATATTCTTCAAGAGATTTTTCATCGTACACTATCTCCATGGCCCTGCCGCCGAGCACATAAGAAGGCCTTACCATTACCGGATACCCAATCCTTTCCGCCGCAGAGAGGGCCTCATCAACAGACATGGCTGTATCACTCTCGGCCTGCCTGAGATCGAGTTTGTTGAGCAATTCCCTGAAGCGTTTCCGGTCCTCTGCGCGGTCTATCGAATCGGGAGACGTGCCGAGGATGTTTACACCTTCTCTTTCGAGAGGCACAGCGAGTTTCAGGGGTGTCTGACCCCCGAACTGGACTATGACACCTTCGGGTTCTTCGGTTTCAATGATATTCAATACGTCTTCTATGGTCAACGGCTCGAAGTAGAGCCTGTCGGCTGTATCATAGTCTGTGCTTACAGTCTCGGGATTGCAGTTTATCATGATCGTCTCATAGCCGAGTTCTTTGAGGGCAAATACTGCATGCACGCAGCAGTAGTCAAATTCTATACCCTGTCCGATCCTGTTCGGACCAGAGCCGAGTATGATTATCTTTTTTCTGCTGCCTGGGTTTGCTTCATCCTCAACGGAAGGAGTCAGGGTGCCAGGGGTTCCAGGGTTCGAGCCCGCAACCCTAAAAAACGGCACTTCGTAAGTAGAATAAAAATAGGGTGTATAAGCAGCGAACTCCGCTGCGCATGTATCAACCATCTTATAAACGGCCCGGAGGTTATTTTGCTGCCTTATATGCCTTATATCCGCTTCCTGCATATTTAGCAATTGCGCGATCCTCCTGTCTGAAAAACCATACCTCTTAGCTTCTTTCAACATCTCCAAAAATTCAGGACTCGAACTTTGAACATTGAACTTTGAACTTATTAACTTTATCTTTTCTTCCATATCTATTATCTGCTTGATGTTATGCAGAAACCATGGGTCTATCCGTGTACGCTCATATATCTCCTGAATGCTCATCCCTTCCCGCATTGCCTGGGCGATATACCATACCCTTTCGGCATTCGGGGTCTTGAGTCTGGACTTAATTAGATTCATATCGGCATTGATATCCTCAAGGCCGCGAGTGCCGATCTCAAGGCTCCTTATCGCCTTTTGCAGGGATTCCTTAAATGTCCTTCCAATGGACATCACCTCTCCGACAGACTTCATCTGCGTGGTGAGGGTAGGGTCTGCTTCAGGGAATTTTTCGAAGGCGAACCTCGGTACCTTGGTCACGACATAGTCTATAGTAGGTTCGAATGATGCAGGGGTCTCCCTTGTTATATCATTGGGTATCTCATCGAGCGACAATCCTATAGCGAGTTTTGCCGCGATCTTTGCGATCGGGAAACCAGTCGCCTTCGACGCGAGGGCTGAACTCCTCGATACCCTGGGATTCATCTCGATTACAACCATCTTCCCGTTATCCTGATTCAGGGCGAACTGGATATTCGAACCTCCTGTATCAACACCGATCTCCCGTATGATCGCAATGGAGGCATCCCGCATCCTCTGGTATTCTTTATCACTCAGGGTCTGGGCCGGTGCGACAGTAATCGAGTCACCCGTATGGACGCCCATGGGATCAAAGTTTTCTATAGAGCAGATAATAACGACATTGTCTTTTCCGTCACGCATGACTTCAAGCTCGTATTCCTTCCAGCCGAGGACCGATTCCTCGACAAGCACCTGCCGGACGGGGCTGAGCTTGAGACCATGTTCGAGTAACTCCCTGTATTCTTCCAGGTTATAAGCTATGCCTCCGCCAGTCCCCCCGAGAGTAAATGAGGGCCTGAGGATCGCCGGAAATACTATATTTTCGATCGCGTCAAGTCCCTCCTTTAATGAACCCACGTGTGAAGATTTCGGTACCTCAAGACCTATGTTTTCCATAGCCTCTTTAAAGAGTTCCCTGTCTTCTGCCTTTTTAATCGCATGAAGCTTCGCACCGATAAGCTCAACAGCGTATTTATCGAGGATACCTCTCTCGGCGAGTTCCACGGCCAGGTTTAAGGCTGTCTGTCCGCCCATTGTCGGCAGGAGTGCGTCCGGCCTCTCTTTTTTTATGATCATCTCAATGATGTCTGCAGTTAACGGCTCTATATATGTCGCATCGGCAGTCTCAGGGTCCGTCATAATAGTCGCGGGATTGGAATTAACGAGCACCACCTTATACCCCTCTTCTCTCAGGGCCTTGCATGCCTGGGTTCCGGAATAGTCGAATTCACAGGCCTGGCCTATAATGATGGGGCCAGAGCCGATGAGGAGGATTTTCCGTATATCAGTTCTTTTTGGCATCTTATCTACCTTCGATAAGTTCCCTGAACCGCTTAAACAAATGCGCTGAATCGTTCGGCCCCGGTCCTGCTTCGGGGTGATGCTGGACCGAAAATACAGGCAACTCCACATGCCGCATGCCTTCTTCAGTTCCATCATAAAGGTTCTTATGGGTTAACACAGCCTGACCTTTTACACTCTCTATATCAACGCAGTAGTTGTGGTTCTGGGAAGTGATCTCGACCCTGCCGTTTGATAAATCCTTCACAGGGTGATTGCCTCCATGGTGTCCGAATTTAAGTTTGTATGTCTTTCCGCCCATCGCAAGGCCGAGTATCTGATGACCGAGGCAGATTCCGAAAATCGGCTTCTTCCCCA
>Ga0316628_100000364_pt1 | contig 28415 bp, 23 predicted proteins | sample OWC_Aug_M2_C1_D5_FD_207648 | JGI IMG/M metagenome (GOLD analysis project Ga0316628, IMG submission 207648) | Wetland soil microbial communities from Old Woman Creek delta, Ohio, United States - OWC_Aug_M2_C1_D5_C | ecosystem: Environmental > Terrestrial > Soil > Wetlands | place: USA: Ohio...
CCGAAGCGCTTCGTGAGCCCGGTGACCGAAAGCATTCCATCTACTGGTTGGAGTAGGCGGAGCTCTTGGGCAGCGGGATGACCGGGTCCGCGGTGCGCAGCGTCGCAGGCCAGACGATCTTGGTCTGCCCCCCGAGGTATTGCATCACCACGGGGGAGCTGCGCTCGTTCTGCCCCGACATCGGCGTGCCCGGCGGGAAGAACTTCACGCCGTAGCCCTGGATCGTGCCGCCGACCGGGATGTCGGTGTCGAGCGCGGCCTTGCGCAGGTCCTCGGAGGTGACGCCGCCGTACTTCTTGATCGCGCGCGGCAGCACGTCGGTGAAGAAGATCCACGCCTGGTTGAAGCCCATCGACGCGTGCGGCGGGACCTCGTCGGCGTTGGTCGCGGCCTTGTAGCGCTTGACCATTTCCTTGGTCAGGTCGCCCAGCCCGGGCTTGAGCGTCTTCGCGTCGAGCAACTGCGCGGCCACCGGGTCGACGTCGAAGATGTAGTTGGCCTCGTCGCCGAACGACGCGTGCAGCTTGTCGTACTGGCCATAGCCCGCGCCCTGGCCGATCAGGGCGGCCCACTTCAGGCCCTGCTCGCGGGCCTGGCGCCAGAACAGCGTGATGTCCGGGTTGTAGCCGGTGTGCAGGATCACGTCCGGCCGCGCGCGGCGCAGCTTGGTGATCAGCGACGAGAGGTCCGGCGCGGTCGCGGAGTAGCCTTCCTTGAGCACGATGTTCATGCCGTCCTTCTTGCAGGCCTCCTCGTTGCCCGCGGCGACCCCGCTGCCGTAGGGGCCGTCCTCGTGGATGATCGCCACGCGCAGGTCCTTGGGCGCCTTGTGCAGCTTGGGCTGCGACATCTCGTTGACGAAGGTGCACGCCGCCTCGCCGATCTGATCGGAATGCAGCTGCGCGCGGAACACGTAGTGCAGGTTCTTGCCCTTGAACACGCTCGAGGCGATGCACACGTTCGCCCACATGAACTTCTTGGCCGCGTCGGCCTTCTGCGCGATCGGCACGCACTGCGCGCTGGAATAGAAGCCCATCAGCATGTCGACGTGCTGCTCGTCGATCAGGCGCGTCGCCTCGTTGATCGCGACCTCGTTCTTGGACTGCGCGTCGGCGTAGGTCGCGACGATCTTGTAGCCATCGATGCCGCCTTTCTCGTTGATCATGTCGATCGCGATCTTGGTCGCGATCCCGGCCGCGTTCGAGCCGCCGGCCGCCAGCGGACCGGTGTAGTCGTAGATCACGCCGACCTTGAATTCCTTCGCCTGCGAGAACGCCGATGAAGCGAACGCTGCGGCGCCGAGCGCGGCGGCGAGCGTGCAAATGCGGATTGCGTGCGAACGCATGGCTCCCTCCTCTGGGTGATTCGACCGGATGGTGGTTCGGATTGTGGGCGACCAGTCTTTCGCAACAACGCCGGGCCTGTCAAGCACCTTTCACGCTGCGGCGTCGGCGCGCACCAGGTCGGCGCCCTTCTCGGCGATCGCGATGACCGCGGCATTGATGTTTCCCGACACTACGGCGGGCATCACCGACGCGTCGATCACGCGCAGACCTGCGAGACCGCGCACGCGCAGCCGCTCGTCCACCACCGACGCGGCATCGGTGCCCATGCGGCAGGTGGAAGTCGGATGGAACACCGTATCGCCGGCCTCGCGGCAGAACGCGAGCCAGTCCTCGTCGGTCTGCACCCGCTCGCCGGGCAGGAACTCTCCCGCCACGTAGTCGCGCAGGGGAGGCGCATTGACCAGCCGGCGCGCGAACTTCAGCCCGTCGACCATCATGCGCCGGTCGCCCTCGGTGGCGAGGTAGTTGTAGTGGATCGCCGGCGGTGCATAGGGGTCGGTCGAGCGGATGCGCACCCAGCCACGGGATTCCGCCTGCAGCTGCGACACCGAGCAGGTGAAGCCCGAGAACGGATGCAAGGTGCCGCCGCGCTTCGCGGTCGAGAAGTTGATGAAGTAGACCTGCGCGTCCGGCCGCGAAAGGCCGGGGCGCGTGCGCACGAACGCAGCGGCGTAGCCCGCGCTCACCGTCAGAGGCCCGCGCCGCTGCAGCACGTAGCGCAGGCCGATCCCGAGCTGGCGCCACCAGCTCGCCATGTCGTCGTTCAGCGTGATCGACCGGTTGCAGCGCCACATGGTGCGCACGTAGAAATGATCCTGCAGCGCCTCGCCGACCCCGGGCGCCTCGTGCACCGTCGCGATGCCGTGGCGCTCGAGCAGCGCACGCGGCCCGACGCCGGAGAGTTGCAACAGCTGCGGCGAGTTGAGGGTGCCGCCCGCGAGGATCACCTCGCATCGGGCGAGCGCCACATGCTTCGCGCCCCCGCGCACATATTCCACGCCGACCGCGCGCCGGCCCTCGAACAGCACGCGGGTGGCGAGCGCCTCCACCTCGATGCGCAGGTTCGCGCGCTTCTCCGCCGGACGCAGGTACCCGGTCGCGGCGCTGCAGCGCCGGCCATGGCGCGCCGTGGCCTGGTAGTACCCGGCGCCCTCCTGCGTCGCGCCGTTGAAATCGTCATTGCGCGGCACGCCGAGGGCAGTCGCCGAGGCGATGAAGGCGTCGCACAGTTCGTGGCGGTCGGGCGGGTCCGATACCGCGAGTGGACCGCCCGCGCCGTGCCAGGCGCTCGCGCCGCGGCTCTGGTCCTCGGACTTGATGAAATAGGGCAGCAGCTCGTCGAAGCTCCAGCCGGGCACGCTCCAGCCGTCGAAGTCCTCGCGCTGGCCGCGGATGTAGACCAGGCCGTTGATGGACGATGAGCCGCCGAGCACCTTGCCGCGCGGCGTGAACACGCGCCGGCCATTGAGCGCCGGCTCGGGCTCCGATTCGTAGGCCCAGTTGACGTCGGTGCGCGTGAACAGCTTGCCGTAGCCGAGCGGCACGTGGATCCACGGGCTGCGATCGCGCGGCCCGGCTTCGAGCAGCAGCACGCTGGCGGCGGGGTCCTCGGTGAGCCGGTTGGCGAGCACGCAGCCCGCCGAGCCCGCGCCGACGATCACGTAGTCGCTGGTCTCGCTGCGCGTCATGCGCGCCACACGCTCAGACCGTCGCGACCGCCGCCGCGGGCGATCCGACTGCGCCGGGCAATCGGAGCGGCGGCGCGGTCAGCAGGAACCGGTTGCGCTTGTGCTCGCGCAGCCAGCGCGCCAGCGGGCCGAGGTGGAACAGCTCGCCGAGGTGGATGCCGTTCTTGAAGATGCAGTGCTCGTGCAGCGGCATCAAGGCATGCGGCTTGGGCTTGAAGATGCTGGTGGGGATGATCTCGACCGCGTAGTTGTCGGCGATCAGGCAGGCGAGCCCCGAATCGCTGATCCAGTTGAGCAACTTGTCGTCGCGCCCGTCGAGGCCGGTGCAGGTGCCGTGCAGCAGCTTCGGATCGGGGTTCTTCTTCAGCTCGAGGATCACGTCGGCGAAGCCGGTGTGCAGGCACACCATGTCGCCGCGCTCGACGATCACCTTGTCGGCCTCGAGCACGCGCATCAGCTCGTCGTAGGTTACGGCGCGGCGCTCGCGGCCGAAATGCGCGTGAAGGTCGATCATCACGCCGCGGCCCTGGGCGCCGGGCTCGGCCAGGTTCTCGATGCCCAGCGCCCTGGCCTTGACGCCCTCGAATTTCGCCCAGGGCTCGGGCGCCTGCGGATTCTCCTTGGCCGGAGCGATGTCCTCGCCGGCGCGAAAGCCGTTGTAGAACACGAGCTCCGGCTTGCCGTCGCCGTCGGCGTCGAAGCGGCTGCCGATATGGGCGAACGAGTCCCACTGCGTCGAATACTGCAGCGTGAGCAGCACCACGTCGTCGCACACCACGTCGGTGAGGTCCGGGTTGTCCTCGGCCAGCGGATAGCAGAAGTTCTGCCGGCCCGCGCCCTTGCCGTCGCGCAGCGTGGCGAACATGCGCGGCGGATTGCGCCGCGGATTGAGCACGCTGCCGCCGGGGTAGTCGAGCGGCAGCGACAGGCAGAAGCTGAGGCCCTCCTTCACCTCGGCCACGCCCTGCAGCACCTTGTCGCGCGTCACGGTGTTCATGCGCCCGCGCTGGTCATCCGGGCCGAACTCGCCCCAGTTCGAGCCTGCGGGCCTGTGCTTCCATCGCTGTGCCATCGCCGATCCTCTCAGTAGTAGTGCCGCGCGATCGTCTCGGCGACCATCACCGGCTTGTCGCCGCCCTCGCGCTCCATGACGACGTTCCAGGTGACCTGCACGCCGCCTTCGATCCTCTCGTATCTTGCGAGCGTGAAGCGCGCCCGCACCTTCGAGCCGGAGGGCACCGGCGCCGTGAAGCGCACCCGGTTCAGCCCGTAGTTGACCCCCATCTTGCGGTCGGAGAACGAGAACGTGATCTCGCTCAGGTGCGCCACCAGCGACAGCGTGAGAAAGCCGTGCGCGATGGTGGTGCCGTAGGGCGAGCGCTTGGCGCGCTCGCGGTCGACGTGGATCCACTGGAAGTCGTCGATCGCCCTGGCGAACAGGTCGATGCGCTCCTGCGTGATTTCGAGCCACGGCGAGACGGCGATCTCCTCGCCGACCCGGGTCTCCAGTCCACGTATGGTGAGTGCGGCGGCGCTCATGGGACGTTCCTTCCGTCGATCCATCTCTCTATTTCGGCGATCACCCGGGCGGTCTTCTCGCGCGCCACCCAGTGGGTCGCGTCGGGGACGCGCACCACCTCGAGGTCGGGCACGACCGCGTCCAGCCCTTCCAGGCACCCGGGCAGCAGCGCCGTATCGCGCTCGCCCCAGACCACCAGCGTCGGCACGCGCACCGTGTAATCCTTCGGCTCGAGCTCGAGCCGCGCGGCACCCGGATCCCCGGGCGAGGGCGGATACAGCGGCGAGGCGCGGTAGTAGTTGAGCCCGCCGGTGAGCGCGCCGGGCTGCGACCAGGCCTGCAGCAGCGCCGCGCGCGCCGCCGGGTCGAGGTCGGAGAACGCGCCGAGCAGCCGCGCGTAGCCGTTCTCCGACAGCACGCGCTCGGCCTTGGGGCTGCGAAACAGCAGCATGTACGCGCTCGCCTTCTGCTGCGCCGGGTTGCGCGTCAGCTCGCGCCAGAATATGTACGGGTGCGGCGAGTTGACCATCACCAGCCGCGACAACCGCTCGGGATGCGCGATCGCCACGCTCCAGGCCACCGCGCCGCCCCAGTCGTGCGCCACCAGCACGAACTTGTCGCGCGTGTAGCGCGCGGCGAGCGCCAGCACGTCGGCGACCAGGTGCCTGGCCTTGTAGGCATCCACCTGCGGCGGCTTGTCCGACAGGTTGTAGCCGCGCAGGTCGGGCGCCACTGCGCAGCGCCCGCGCGCGCCGAAATGCTCGAGGAACGGCCGCCACATCGCCCAGTACTCGGGAAAGCCGTGCAGGAACAGCATCAGCGGCCCATCGCCGCAGCGCGCGGCGTGCAGCCGGATGCCGCCGCTCGCCTCGACCGTCTCGTGCGTCAGTTCAGGCATTGCTCCACTCCCTGCGCGACCGCGCGCGCGATGCGATCGCGGATCCCCTCGTCGGCCATGCGGCGCTCCTCGTCGCGGTTCGCGATCACGCCGGCCTCGACGAGCACCGCGGGCATCGCGGCGCCGCGCGCCACGGCGAGATCGTCGAACCAGTGCACGCCGTTCGCCTCGTCGGCGAAGGCGCGGCCTTCGCCCGCCTCGGGATCGGCATGGTAGCGCGAAGGCGCAAAGCCCGCCGCACGCAGCCGCGCGCCGATCGCGCTGGCGCAGGCGAGGCTCTGCGCGGCGTGCGGATTGAGGCGCGACACGAACAGCGAGAACCCGGCGAAGCGCCCGGCTTCGGGCCGCAGGCGCTCCTTGACCGAGTCGTGGTGGATCGACACGAACAGGCTTGCGCCGCGCGCATCGCGCGTGCGCGCGTGGAGGTCGGCGTAGTCGCCGCGCTCGCCGATCATGCGCACGCGCAGGCCCGCGCGCTCGAGCGCGTCGCGCACCCGCAGGGCGAGCGCCAGGTTGTAGTCGAACTCGGGAACGCCGCGCGCCGAGATCGCGCCCGGCTCGGCGGCGTTGTGGCCGACGTCGAGCGCCACCTCCTTTCCGGGCATTGCGCAGGCTGCAAGCAGCGCCCCGAGCACGGCCGCCGCGCGCCTCACGAGAAGCGCGAAAAGTCCGGCTTTCTTTTTTCGAAGAACGCCGTCATCGCTTCCTTCGCCTCGGGCGAAGCGAGCCGCTCGCGGAAGTGCGCGCCTTCGAGCTCGATCTGCGCCGCGACCGCCTCGGCGGTGCGCGCCTTCATCAGCTGCTTGGTGAGGCGCACCGAGGCCGGCGGCAGCGCCGCCAGTGCGAGCGCGGCGTTGCGCGCGTACTCGAGCAGCTCGCCCTCGGGGACCACCTCGGTGACGAATCCCGCGCCGAGCGCCTTCGCGCTGCCGAAGGGCTGGCCGAGCAGCAGCAGCTCGGCGGCGCGCTGATAGCCGGCGATCGCCGGCAGCAGCAGGCTCGAGGCCGCCTCGGGCACCAGGCCCAGGGGCACGAACGGCAGCTGGAAGCGCGCGTTGGGCGCGGCGTACACCAGGTCGCAGTGCAGTAGCATCGTCGTGCCGATGCCCACCGCGGCGCCGCCCACCGCCGCGACCAGCGGCTTTTTCGCGCCCGACACGGCGCGCAGGAAGCGCCACGTCGGCGACGCCTCGCCGTGCGGCGGGCGCTCGAGGAAATCCTTCAGGTCGTTGCCCGAGCAGAAGCAATCGGAGGCGCCGTGGATCAGCACCGCGCGCACCTGCGCGTCGCTCTCGGCGGCGTCGAGCGCTTCGGCGAGCGCCTGGTACATCTCGAGGGTCAGCGCGTTCTTCTTCTCGAGGCGAGCGATCTCGATGCGCGCGACGCGGTCCCCGGTCTCGACGACGATGTGGGCGCTCATCTCACGCCGCCGGCAGCTTGTAGTCTTTCATCTGCTGGCGCAGCGTGAGCTTGGAGAGCTTGCCGGTTGCGGTGTGCGGCAGCTCCGTCACGAACACCACGTCGTCGGGCATCCACCACTTGGCGATCTTGCCTTCGTAGAACTTGAGCAGGTCCTCGCGGCTCACCTCCTGCCCGGCCTTCTTCACCGCCACCACCACCGGGCGCTCGTCCCACTTCGGGTGCTTGACGCCGATCACCGCGGCCTCGGCGACCGCCGGGTGTGCGACGGCGATGTTCTCCAGGTCGATCGAGCTGATCCACTCGCCGCCCGACTTGATCACGTCCTTGGAGCGGTCGGTGATCTGCATGTAGCCGTCGGGATCGAGCGTCGCGACGTCGCCCGTCGGGAACCAGCCGTCGACCAGCGGGTCGCCGCCTTCGTCCTTGTAATAGGTCGAGATGACCCACGGCCCGCGCACCTGCAGGTCGCCGAAGGCCTTGCCGTCCATCGGCAGCGGGGTGCCGTCCTCGCCGACGATCCTCATGTCGACGCCGAAGATCACACGCCCCTGCTTCGCCTGCACCGCGTAGCGCGCCTCCTTGTCCATCTTCAGGTGCTTCTCCTTGAAGGTGCACACGGTGCCGAGCGGGCTCATCTCGGTCATGCCCCAGGCGTGCAGCACGTTGACGCCGTAGTCCTCCTGGAATGCGCGCAGCATCGCGGGCGGGCAGGCCGAGCCGCCGATCACCACGCCCTTGAGCGTCGAGAACCTGAGCTTCGACTGCTTCATGTAGTTGAGCAGCCCGAGCCACACCGTGGGCACGCCCGCCGACATGGTCACGCCCTCGGCTTCGAACAGCTCGTGCAGGCTCTTGCCGTCTAGGTGCGGCCCGGGCATGACGAGCTTGGTGCCGGTGAGCGCGCACGAATAGGGCAGGCCCCAGGCGTTGACGTGGAACATCGGCACCACCGGCAGCACCACGTCGCTCGCCGAGAGGTTGAGCGCGTCGGGCAGCGCCGCGGCGTAGGCGTGCAGCACGGTGCTGCGGTGCGCGTACAGCACGCCTTTCGGGTTGCCCGTGGTGCCCGAGGTGTAGCACAGGCAGGCCGCGGTGCGCTCGTCGAAGCTCGGCCACTCGAAACTGTCGTCCTGCGCCGCGACCAGCTCCTCGTAGCACAGCAGTTTCGGGATCGCGCTCTGCTTCGGCATGTGCGCGCGGTCGGTCATCAGCACGAAGCCTTTGACCGTCGTCAACTGCGGCGCGAGTTTCTCCACCAGCGGCAGGAAGGTCAGGTCGAAGAACAGGAACTTGTCCTCGGCGTGGCCCGCGATGTAGGCGATCTGGTCGGGAAACAGCCGCGGGTTGATGGTGTGGATCACCGCCCCGCTGCCGGCGACGGCGTAGTAGATCTCGAAATGCCGGTAGCCGTTCCAGGCGAGCGTCGCCACGCGGTCCCCGGGCCCCGCGCCGAGCGCCGCGAGCGCCTTCGCCAGCCGGCGCGCGCGCCTGTGCGCTTCGCGGTAGTTGTAACGGTGGATGTCGCCCTCCACCGTCTTGGAAACGATTTCGGTTTCGCCGTGATGGCGATCGGCATGCCGGATCAGGTCGGTGATCAGCAGCGGCATGTCCATCATCAGGCCTTGCATGGGAGCTCCTCCGGAATGCGGTTTCACGATGCGGGCGCAGCCGGGCGAAAGTACTCTCGCGCGCTGCGGGCGGTCAAGCGGCGAGCGGGTGCTTGACCGCCGTGGGGGCGTTCACTAACATCCTCGCACGCTGCGGCCATCAGAATAACAAGACCCCCAAAGCCGCGCTTTTTGCATCCACGGGAGATCCCATGATCGGCAAACTCATCCGCGCGGCGGCCGTCGGCGCTGCCAGCGCTGCGTTCGCGCTCGGCGCGCAGGCGCAAACCATCAAGATCGCCTACATCGATCCGCTGTCGGGCCCGTTCGCCAATACCGGCGCCCAGGGCCTGGCGGAGTTCCAGTTCTACGCCGAATGGCTCAACAAGCGCGGCGGCGTGCTCGGCAAGAAGCTCGAGATCGTGCCCTTCGACAACAAGGTGAGCCCGCAGGAGTCCCTCAGCCAGCTCAAGCGCGTCCAGGACGAGGGCATCCGCTACATCACCCAGGGCAACTCCTCGGCGGTCGGGCTGGCGCTGTCGGATGCGGTCACCAAGTACAACGAGCGCAACCCCGGCAAGGAGATCGTGTACCTCAACTACGCGGCGGTCGACCCGGCGCTAACCAACGAAAAGTGCAGCTTCTGGCACTTCCGCTTCGACGCCAACTCCGACATGAAGATGGAGGCGCTCACCGCGCTGATGGAGAAGAACAAGAACATCCACAAGGTCTACCTGATCGACCAGGACTACTCGTTCGGCCACGCGGTGGCGGACGCCGCGGTCGCGATGCTGAAGAGGAAGCGCCCCGACGTGCAGATCGTCGGCAACGAGTTCCATCCGATCGGCCGGGTAAAGGACTTCGCTCCCTACGTGGCGAAGATCAAGGCAGCGGGCGCCGACACCGTGATCACCGGCAACTGGGGCAACGACATGTCGCTGCTGGTGAAGGCCGGCCGCGAAGCGGGCCTCAACGTCGACTGGTACACGTACTACGCCGGCGGGCTGGGCACGCCCACGGCGATGGGCGAGGCGGCCGCCGGCCACGTCAAGATCGTCGCGGAGTACCACTCGAACGTCGCCAACAACAAGGCCGCGGGCTGGGACGCGGCCTACCGCAAGCAGGCGCCGAAGGGCAACCCCGACTTCTACTACCTGCGCGGCAAGATCATGTTCGACATGCTGGTGGCGGCGATGAAGCAGGCCAATTCCGACGATCCGAAGAAGGTCGCCTACGCGCTCGAAGGCATGAAGATGCAGGGCGACCTGGGCGAGCTCGAGATGCGCAAGTCCGACCACCAGCTCATCCAGCCGCTGTACGTGTTCACGCTGCAGAAGTCGGCCGCGCACGGCGGGCCGAAGGAAGCCAAGATCGACATGGAAGGCAGCGGCCTCGCGCCGGTGACCGACCTGCGCGTCGAGCCGTACGTCACGGCGACGCCGACCTCGTGCCAGATGAAGCGCCCGTAGCGCGCGCCCGCTAGGAGCGAGACGGGGGGGCCGCCCCCCGTTTCTTTTTGCGCATGGAGTTCTTCCTCGTCCAGCTGCTCAACGGCATCAGCTACGGGCTGCTGCTGTTCATGCTGAGCTCGGGGCTGACGCTGGTGTTCTCGCTGATGGGCGTGCTCAATTTCGCCCACGCCAGCTTCTACATGCTGGGCGCGTACTTCGCCTACCAGATCAGCACCGCAATCGGCTTCTACCCCGCGCTGGTGGTCGCGCCGCTGCTGGTGGGCGCGATCGGCATGCTGGTCGAGCGCTTCGGCCTGCGCACGGTGCACCGCTACGGCCACGTGGCCGAGCTGCTGTTCACCTTCGGCCTGGCGTACCTGATCGAGGAAGCGGTGCACCTGGTATGGGGCCGGGCCGCCGTCGAGTACCGCATTCCGCCCTCGCTCGAGGGCCCGCTGTTCATGGTGTTCACCTCGCAGTACCCGATCTACCGCGGCTTCATGATGCTGGTGTCCATGTCGATGCTGGTGTCGATCTGGCTGGTGCTCACGCGCACGCGCATCGGCCTGGTGATCCAGGCCGCGCTCACCCACCCGCAGACGGTCGAGGCGCTGGGGCACAACGTGCCGCGCGTGTTCATGCTGGTGTTCGGCGGCGGCGCGGCGCTCGCCGGGCTCGCGGGCGTGATCGGCGGCAACGCCTTCGTCACCGAGCCCGGCATGGCGGCCGCGGTCGGGCCGATCATCTTCGTCGTGGTGGTGGTCGGCGGCATGGGCTCGCTCGCCGGCGCGTTCGTCGCCTCGATCCTGATCGGGTGCCTGCAGACCTTTTCGGTCGGCCTGGACTGGAAGATCGCCTGGCTGAACATCACGGTGGCGCAGACGGCGCCGGTGCTGCCCTACCTGCTCATGGTGCTGATCCTGATCCTCAGGCCGCGCGGCCTGCTCGGCACGCGCGACGGCTGACATGGCGAGTCTGCGCTTCCAGCCATTCAACCCCGGGCGCTGGCTGCTGTGGGGCGCCACCGCGGCGCTGTTCGCCGTCGCGCCGCTCGTGTTCCGCGAGAGCTTTGCGCTGACGATGCTCACCCAGATGGGCGCGTTCATCATCTTCGCGCTGTCGTACAACATGCTGCTCGGCCAGGGCGGCATGCTGTCGTTCGGCCACGCGGTGTACTCGGGCCTGGGCGCGTATTTCTCGGTGCACGTGCTGAACATGATCGGCAAGGGCACGATCGTCTTCCCGGTGACGCTGCTGCCGCTGGTCGGCGGCCTGGCCGGCCTCGCGTTCGGCATCGTCTTCGGCTACGTCACGACGAAGAAGGCCGGCACCACCTTCGCCATGATCTCGCTCGGCATCGGCGAGCTGGTGCACGCCTGCGTGCTGATGTTCCCCGGATTCTTCGGCGGCGAGGGCGGCGTGTCGACCAACCGCGTCGTCGGCCAGCCGTTCCTCGGCATCACCTTCGGCCCGACGATCCAGGTCTACTACCTGGTCGCGTTCTGGTGCTTCGTGTGCATGATCGCCATGTTCGCGCTCACGCAGACGCCGCTCGGGCGCATGGCAAACGCGGTGCGCGACAACCCGGAGCGCGCGGAGTTCGTCGGCTACGACACGCAGAAGGTGCGTTTCCTGCAGCTGGTGCTGGCGGGATTCTTCGCCGGCGTCTCCGGCGCCCTGTCGTGCATCAACTTCGAGATCGTCACCGACGAGAACGTCTCCGCGCTCCGCTCCGGCGGCGTGCTGCTCGCGACCTTCATCGGCGGCACCGGCTTCTTCTTCGGGCCGATCCTCGGCTCGGTGGTATTCATCTTCTTCGTCGTCGCGCTGTCGGGCTTCACCCAGGCCTGGCTGCTGTACCTGGGCCTGTTCTTCCTCGCCATGGTGCTGTACGCGCCGGGCGGCATCGCCTCGCTCATCATGATGCAACTGCCGGTGATCCGCGCCGGTCGCCTGCGCGAGCTCGCGCTGCCGTACCTGCTGGCGCTCGCGGCGGGGCTGGTCGCTTTTGCGGGCTTGGTCGGCGTGGTGGAGATGGTCTACCGCATCTCGGACGCGAGCCTCGACACGCAGATGTCGCTGTTCGGCATCGGCTTCGATGCGCAATCGGTGCGCCCGTGGATCGCCTTTTCCCTGGTGCTCGCCGCGGGGCTGGTGGCGCTGCGCTTCACCGCGCGCCACGTCGGCGAGCGCTGGGGCGCGATCCAGAACCGGATCCAGGGCAGGCAGCCATGAGCGCCGCCGCGATCGAGCTGCGCGAGGTGCGCAAGAGCTTCGGCAAGACGCAGATCATCAACGGCGTCTCGCTCGCGATCGGGCAGGGCGAGCGCCACGCGATCATCGGGCCGAACGGCGCGGGCAAGTCGACGCTGTTCAACCTGATCTCGGGGCGCTACGCGCCGAGCTCGGGCAGCATCCTGCTGAACGGCGAGGACATCACCGACCTCAAGCCCTTCCAGATCAACCGCAAGGGGCTGTCGCGCAGCTTCCAGGTCACCAACATCTTCCACAACCTCTCGGTCTACGAGAATATCCGCTGCGGCGTGCTGTGGAGCTCGGGACACAGGTACTCGTTCTGGCACCGCGTCGGCGGGCTGCGCCAGATCCGGCACCGCACCGAGGAGGTGATGGAGCGCATCGGGCTCGCCGTGCGCCGCAACGTGCCGGCGGGCACGCTGTCCTACGCCGAGCAGCGCGCACTCGAGATCGGCGTCACCATCGCCGGCGGCGCCAAGGCGATCCTGCTCGACGAGCCGACCGCCGGCATGAGCCGCACCGAGACGGCGCACGCAGTCGAGCTGATCCGCCAGGTCACCGAGGGACGCACGCTGGTGATGGTCGAGCACGACATGGGCGTGGTGTTCGACCTCGCCGACCGCATCAGCGTGCTGGTGTACGGCGAAGTGATCGCCAGTGGCGCGCCGGCGGACATCCGCGCCAATGCCGCGGTCCAGGAAGCCTATCTCGGCGCCCTGCACAAGGAGGCCTCGCATGCTTGAGGTGCGCGACCTGCACGCGTTCTACGGCAAGAGCCACATCCTGCACGGCGTGCAGCTGTCGCTGCGCCAGGGGGAGATCGTGTCGCTGCTCGGCAGGAACGGCGTCGGGCGCTCGACCACGGTGAAAGCGATCATGGGGATGGTCCAGTGCCGCGGCTCGGTCAAGTTCAAGGGCGAAGAGATCGCCGGACAGAAGGCCTACCGCATTGCGCACAAGGGCCTGGGCTACGTGCCCGAGAACCGCGATATCTTCCCCACCCTCACGGTGCGCCAGAACCTGCTGCTCGGGCAGAAGTCGGGCAAGGCGGCCGGGCGCTGGAAGATGGACGACATGTTCGGGCTGTTCCCGCGCCTCAAGGAGCGCGCCGACACGCAGGCCGGCGTGCTCTCGGGCGGCGAGCAGCAGATGCTCACGCTGTGCCGCACGTTGATGGGCGACCCTGAGCTCATCATGATCGACGAGCCGACCGAGGGCCTCGCGCCGAAGATCGTCGAGCAGATGGCGGAGCTGTTCCAGGAGATCAAGCGGCGCGGCGTGTCGATCCTGCTGGTCGAGCAGAAGCTCGCCATCGCGCTCGACATCTCGGAGCGCCTGTACGTCATGGGGCACGGCCGCATCGTGTTCGAGGGCTCGCCGCAGGACATCCGGTCGAACGCCGCGATGCGCAAGGAGTGGCTCGAGGTGTGAGTTGCCGGTAGAATCGGCCTCCCCCCGCGCAGCAATCCAGCCATCCAGTCCGGAGACCCACGCATGAGTGACGCAGCGCCCTATTCGGTACGCGACGGCATCGCCGTCATCACCCTGAACAATCCCCCCGTCAACGGCCTGGGCAATGCGCTGCGCGCCGGCATCATGGAGGGCCTGAAGAAGGCCGAGGCCGATGCTGCCGTGAAGGCAGTGGTCATCATCGGCAGCGAGAAGGCGTTCTCGGGCGGCGCCGACATCCGCGAGTTCAACAAGCCGATGACGCCGCCCAACCTGCCCGAGGTCAACGACCAGCAGGACGCGATGAAAAAGCCGCTGGTGGCGGCGATCGGCGGCTTCGCGCTCGGCGGTGGACTCGAGCTCGCGCTCGGCTGCCATTACCGCATCGCGCTGCCGAAGTCGCAGATCGGGCTGCCCGAAGTGAAGCTCGGCATCCTGCCGGGCTCGGGCGGCACGCAACGGCTGCCGCGCGTCGCGCCGGTGGCCGAGGCGGTGAGGATGATGACCACCGGCGACCCGGTTCCCGCCGAGAAGGCCAAGGCGCTCGGCATCGTCGACGAGATCGTCGAAGGCAAGCTGCTCGATGCGGGCATCGCCTACGCGAAGAAGCTGGTCGCCGCCGGCAAGGGCCCGCGCCGCATCCGCGACCTCGCCGCCAAGGTCGAGGGAGACCCCAAGGCGTACTTCGAGGCGGTGCGCGCCGAGGTGGCGAAGGCCTCCAGGGGCTATCCCGCGCCGCTCGAGATCGTCGCCTGCGTCGAAGCCGCCGTGACCAAGCCGTTCGACGAGGGCCGCAAGGAAGAGCGCAAGCGCTTCGAGCACCTGGTCAACACCACCGAGTCGAAGGCGCTGCGCCACATGTTCTTCGCCGAGCGCCAGACCTCCAAGATCCCCGACGTGCCGGAAGACACGCCGACGCGCGACGTCCGCAAGGCGGCGATCATCGGCGCCGGCACCATGGGCGGCGGCATCGCCATGAGCTTCGTCAACGTCGGCATCCCGGTGACCCTGATCGAGATGAAGCAGGAGGCGCTCGACCGCGGCCTCGAGACGATCAGGAAGAACTACGCCAACACCGTGTCCAAGGGGCGCCTCAAGCAGGAGGACATGGACAAGAGGATGGCGCTCATCACCCCGGCGCTCGACCTCGGCGCGGCGAAGGACGCCGATATCGTCATCGAGGCGGTGTTCGAGCGAATGGACGTCAAGCAGGACATCTTCAGGAAGCTCGACGCCACCGTGAAGCAGGGCGCGATCCTCGCCACCAACACCTCGACGCTGGACGTCGATGCGATCGCGGCGGTCACCAAGCGCCCGCAGGAGGTGATCGGCACGCACTTCTTCTCGCCAGCGAACGTCATGCGGCTGCTCGAGGTGGTGCGCGGCGCGAAGACGGCGAAGGACGTGCTCGCGACCACGATGAAGCTCGGCAAGGCGCTCAAGAAGGTGCCGGTCGTCTCGGGCGTGTGCGACGGCTTCATCGGCAACCGGATGATCGAGAAGTACGGCCAGCAGAGCCTGTTCCTGCTCGACGAGGGCGCGAGCCCGCAGCAGGTCGACGCCGCGGCGCAGAAATGGGGCCTGGCGATGGGACCGTTCACCATGGGCGACATGGCGGGCCTCGACATCGGCTGGGAGATCAGGAAGCGCCGCTACGCCGAGCGCCCCAACTTCGTCTACTCGAAGGTCGGCGACCGCATCTGCGAGGCGGGGCGCTACGGACAGAAGACCGGCAAGGGCTGGTACCGGTACGAGCCGGGCAACCGCAAGCCGATCGCGGATCCCGAGGTCGACCAGATCGTTTCCCGCTACCGGGACGAAATCAAGCTGAAGCCCCGCCAGATCCCGGACGAGGAGATCGTCGAGCGCCTGATCTACGCGCTGGTGAACGAAGGCGCCTACATCCTCGAGGAAGGCATCGCGCTGCGCGCCTCGGACATCGACATGGTGTACCTCACCGGCTACGGCTTTCCGCCGTTCCGCGGCGGGCCGATGTTCTACGCAGACAGCGTCGGCCTGCCCAAGGTGCTCGCCTCGATCGAGAAGTTCCAGAAGGGCTATCAGGGAGCGGTGTGGAAGCCCGCGCCGCTGCTGGTCAAGCTCGCCAAGGAAGGCAAACGCTTCAACGGCTAGGAGAAAGCTCATGACCGACGCAGTGATCGTTTCGACCGCCAGGACCCCGCTGTGCAAGAGCTGGCGCGGGGCGCTCAACATGACCCACGGCGCCACCATGGGCGGCCACGTCGTCAAGCACGCGCTCGAGCGCGCCAGGCTCGAGCCGGGCGAGGTCTACGACGTCATCATGGGCTGCGCCAACCCCGAGGGCGCGACCGGCGCCAACATCGCGCGCCAGATCGCGCTGCGCGCGGGGATGCCGGTCACGGTGTCGGGCATGACCGTGAACCGCTTCTGCTCGTCCGGCCTGCAGACCGTGGCGCTCGCCAGCCAGCGCGTCATGGCGGGCGAAGCCGACATCTTCGTCGCCGGCGGCGTCGAATCGATCTCCTGCGTGCAGAACGAGGCGAACAAGCACATGATCCACGAGGACTGGCTCAAGCAAAACAAGCCCGAGATCTACTGGACCATGCTGCAGACCGCGGAGATGGTGTCCAAGCGCTACAAGATCCCGCGCGAGGCGCAGGACCGCTACGGCGTCGACAGCCAGCTGAAGGCGGCCAAGTCGCGCGCCGCAGGCAAGTTCAAGGACGAGATCGTGCCGATCAGCACGAAGATGAAGGTGGTCGACAAGACGACGGGCGTCGAGACGCTCAAGGACGTGACCGTGTCCGATGACGAGGGCATCCGCGCCGACACGACCTACGAGGGCGTGTCGCAGATCAAGCCGGCGATCGAGGGCGGGGTGATCGCCGCGGGCAACGCGAGCCAGTTCTCCGACGGCGCGTCGGCCCAGGTGGTGATGAGCGACAAGACGGCGGCGGCGAAGGGCCTCAAAGCCATGGGCGTGTTCCGCGGCTTCGCGGTCGCGGGCTGCGAGCCCGACGAGATGGGCATCGGCCCGGTATTCGCGATCCCGAAGCTGCTCAAGCAGACCGGCAAGAAGATCGAGGACATCGGCCTGTGGGAGCTGAACGAGGCCTTCGCGGTGCAGGTCATCTACTGCCGCGACAAGCTCGGCATCCCGAACGATCGCCTGAACGTCGACGGCGGCGCGATCGCCGTGGGCCATCCCTACGGCGTCACCGGCAGCCGCCTGATCGGCCACGCGCTGATCGAAGGCAAGCGCCGCGGCGTGAAGTACGTGGTGGTGACCATGTGCATCGGCGGCGGCATGGGGGCGGCCGGGCTGTTCGAAGTCGTGTGAAGGTCGCCATCGTCGGCTGCGGCGCCATGGGCTCGGTGTACGCCGGGCTGTTCGCCGCGGCCGGGCACGAGGTCTGGGCGATCGACCGCTGGCGCGAGCACGTCGAGGCGATGCGCGCCGGGGGCCTGCGCCTCGAAGGCGCCTCGGGCGACCGCACGGTGCGCGTGAATGCCACCGGCGACGCGCGCGATGCCGGACCGTGCGAGCTGGTGATCATCGCCACCAAGGCGATGCACGTCGCCGCGGCCGCTGAAAGCGCAAAGGCGCTCCTCGATTCCGACACCGTGGTGCTGTCCATCCAGAACGGGCTCGGCGGGCCCGATACGGCGGCTTCCGTCCTGGGAAAGGAACGAGTCGTGGTGGGCGTGGTGGGCGGCTTCGGCGCCTCGATGCGAGGCCCGGCCCACGCGCACCACAACGGCATGGAGCTGGTGCGGCTGGGCGAATTCTCCGGCCCGGTGACGCCGCGCCTGCAGAAAGTGGCCGAGCTTTGGCAGGGCGCCGGATTCCGCGTCAAGTGCTTCGACGACATCGACCAGCTGGTGTGGGAGAAGCTCATCTGCAACTGCGCCTACTCGGGCCCCTGCGGCATCACCGACCGCACCGTGATCGAGGTCATGGAGGACCCGGACCTCGCGCGCGTTTCGGCGGCGTGCGCCAGCGAAGCGTACGAAGTCGCACTGAAGAAGAACATCAAACTGGGCTTCAGCGATCCGGTCGCCTACGTGCGCGACTTCGGCTCCAAGATTCCGCATGCGCGACCCTCGGTGCTGCTCGACCTGATGGCGAAGAGAAAATCCGAGATCGACGTCATCAACGGCGCCATCCCGCGCGTCGGCAGGGAGCACGGCGTCGCCGCGCCGGTGAACGAGACGGTCACCGCCCTGGTGCGCGAGAAGGAGCGGCGCCTGGGCTGCCGCTAGATCTGCAACGAAGCCGCCTGGCTCAATCCTGCCTCCTGCGGAGCAGCGGTACGAGCATCGGCACCCGCTTTTGATATTGCCTGTAGGCGTCGCCGTGATCGGTCACGAGGTCCCTCTCCTCTAGACGCAAGGCAGCGAGCATGTAGACGGTCATCGCAACCGAGAACACGAGGTGCCCGAGCGACATGCGCGGCGCTGCCCAGAATGCCACGACGAAGCCGAGCATGATCGGATGACGCACGAGGTTATACAGCCCGACAATCTTGAAGCTCAGTAACGAATGCCCTTCGCGACGAACGTTGAGATAGACCTGACGCAGACCGAAGAGATCGAAATGGCTGATCAGAAATGTCGATGCGACGGCGATCAACCAACCCAATGCGTAGAGGCCACGAATCGCAAACGCCGCCGCCGGGTTCCTGACGTCCCAGACGATGGCTTGCAGCGGCCGCCATTGCCAGAACAGCAGGATCAGCGCCAGGCTCGACAGCAGGACGTAGGTGCTCCGCTCGATGGATGTCGGCACAACCCGAGTCCACCAGCGTTTGAATCCCGGGCGGGCCATGGCACTGTGCTGAACCGCAAACAGGCCCAGCAGAACGAAATTGACCAGCAATGACGGCGCAAGAGTGCCTTGCGTCCCGGAATCGATCGACTTCGGAACCAGCCAGTCGGCGATGAATCCGACCGCATACAGGAAGACGGCGAGAGAGAGCAGATACGCCGCGATGCCGTAGACGAATGCAGCTGCCTTGACCATTGTGCTAAACCCCTGCGATGGGTGCGAAGACCGGTCAGCGCACCTGAAGCACCACACGGCCCCGGGTCTTTCGATCCTGCACCAACCTCATGGCCGTCCCGAATTGCTCTAGAGGGAGAACGGCCTCTACGTGGGGCTTGAGCTTGCCCTGCGCCACCCACTCGAACAGCTGCTCGTCCGCCGCGACGCTTGATTCCGGAAAGCGCTCATTCCAGGCTCCCCAGAAGACGCCGACGATGGAGTAGTTCTTCAACAATGGAAGGTTCATGGCCACCGACGGGATCTTTCCGCTGGTAAAGCCGATCGGGAGCATCCGGCCGCCCCAGCGCATGAGCCGGGTCATGACGGTGAATAGCTCCCCGCCCACGATGTCGAAAAACACGTCGACGCCCTTTCCGCCTGTCACGGTCTTGATCCTTTCGCGAACGTCCTCGTGCGCGTAATCAATCACCTCGTCCGCCCCGTACTCGCGGACGACCGCCGCCTTTTCCGCCGCACCCACGCCAGCGATTACGCGCGCCCCCAGGTGTCGCGCCAAATCGACGGCGGCGAGTCCCACGCCGCCCGCAGCGCCCGTCACAAATAGGGTTTCGCCGGGCTGCAGCTTGGCGCAGACCACCAAGCCGTAGTAGGCGGTGCCATAACAATGCCGCACGGCCGAACCCGTCACATAGTCGACGCCGGGCGGCAAGCGAGCGGCCGATAGTTGCGACGCGGCGATCTGCTCCGCGTAACACCCGACCCAACTGCCGCAAGCCACGCGGTCTCCCGTCCGGAAGCGGGTGACCCCTTCGCCCACGGCCGAGACGACACCTGCGGCATCCGTGCCCGGGACGAAAGGCGTCTGCGGTCGCATCTGGTATTTGCCTGCCACCATCAGGCAGTCCATGAAACTTACGGAAGCGGCATGGACGTCAACCAGGATCTGGCCCGCTGCGGGCCGCGGACCGTCCATCTCCCTCATCTTCAAGGCATCCGGACCGGCGAAGGACTCGCATACGACGGCGCGCATGTTCAGGCCCCCGTCTCCACTCGCACCGTCGTCACTTCGGCGTTGGCGCATTCGATGCCGGAATGCGATACGCGGCAGCCAACGACCACTCTGCGCTGCGCGTTCTCCAGCACGCGGGCACGCAATTCCATCTCGCCCTCGATGGGCACCGGCTTGAGATAGTTGACCTTCAGCGAGCCCGTCACGTAGGCGAACGGCGGCGGGCCATCGTCCAGCGAATGGCCTATTTCGCGGCAATGGTGGGCTACCGCAGTCCAAATCGAGTGGCAGTCGACCACCGACGCGATGGTGCCGCCGTAAACAAACCCGGGATAGCCGATGTGATACGGCTCGGGCCGCCATTGGCACAGCAGGTCCTCGCCGTCCCATCTGCTCTTGATCCGAAGACCGTGCGCGTTGCGCGCACCGCAACCGAAGCAGTGGACTTTCAGGACATCCTGCAGTGGTCGATCCATGCGCGCGTCTCCCTGATACGGCTGGCAACTCGATACGGCACCAGGGTACGGGGCACGGTCGCTGCAAATCAGTCGGGGAACTACGGCAGGCCCCCGCCCCCGACTACGGTAGCGCCTACCGTAGTCGGTCTAGGGGGTCAGCTTCAGCTCCGTCGCGCGCCGCACGGCCTCCGCCCGCGTGCGGCATTTCAGGGCGAGGAGCGCATTCGCGACGTGCATCTCGACCGTCCGCGGACTCAGCGAAAGCTTGCGCGCGATCTGCTTGTCGGTCTGGCCCATTCCGACTTCGCGCAGGATCTCGATTTGCCGCGGCGTCAGCAGAGACTTGCCTTTGCCGCCTGCGTCCTCGTCACGCGATCGGGAACCCGTGGGAAATCCAGTCAGGAAGGAACGAAGTTCGGCAAGAAACACGGGCCATGCGGCCTCGGTGTCGAACGGCAGGTGATTCTTGCTCGCCAAGGGCACGAAACGAGCATTGGGAATCAGCGACGCGAGCAGGCGCCCTTCCTCGAAGGGGAAACAGGGGTCGTCCTTTGCATGAAAGATCAGTGTCGGGCATTGAATCTTCGGCGCCGCGTCACGCACATCTATTTCGAAGACTTCCTTCATGAAGCGTACGGCGTTGGCGCCGGATATCGTCAGGCGCTGAGCTTCGTCGACCGCGCGCTGCTGTTCCGCCGTGGCGTCGTGAAGCAACTGCGAAATGAACACCTGGCGGAAAGACGAACTGTCGGCGCCCCATCCCAGCTCGGCAGCCTTGAGCATCGCCTGCGCCGCCTCGACGACCTCGGGCGGTGGATTGCGTTTCAGCAGCCCGCGCGCGCAGGCGCCGTACAGAACGAGCTGGCTGACCTTCTCCGGGTGGCGCGCGGCATAGCCGATCGCGATCGCCGCTCCCTGAGAAAGTCCCAACAGAGGAAAGCGTTCAACTTGAACGGCCGCGACCACGGCCTCCAGATCCTCGAGCCAGGCGTCCATGGAAATGCGCTCGACGTCCCGCTCGGACAGCCCGCAGCCGCGGGAATCATAGCGAACGAGGGCATTGTGGCGACTCAGCTCCGCCACCCAGTGACGGGAGAACAGGTTGTAGGGCTCTTTCTCGACGTGGGTCAGCCAGGTAGCCGCCTTGACCAGGGGCGCGCCCACCCCTACCGTGGCGACGGCGAGACGCGTGCCGTCCGCACTTGTGCAAAATCGGATCTGCTGCGGTTTTCCCTGGCTCACCAGACCAATTGTAATGAGTCTGCCGGAGGGTGAGTGAATGCCGAACTTCGACTCTGCCCCGGATTTCCGGCTCGATTTCCTGCTAGGCCAGAAATTCGAGCAACAGCCGGACGACCTCGCCCGGCCTTTCCTGCTGCACCCAATGCCCGGCGCCTTCGAGCAGGTGGCAGCCGCGCATCCGCGTGCAGGCGCTCTGCTGCATCGCCTCCAACGCCCCGGGCACCTGGTAGACGCCCCAGTCGCTCCTGCCGGCGATGAATGCCGAGGGCACGTCGATCGTGCGCCCGGCGAACTCCGCGAGGTCCTTGTTGCGGCCCTCCGTGCGGCAGCGATACCACTGCAGCCCGCCCTGGAAGCCGGTGCGCGCGAACTCCGTGCTGTAGACCGCCAGCTCGTCCTCCGGCAGCCAGCGGCAGGCGGCGATCTCGGCCGCCGAGGGCATCGCCGGCGCCACGGTCTCGGCCATGTTCTTGTCGAGCTCCATGATGTAGTAGGTCGGCATCTGCGCCAGCTCGGCGGCGCTCCAAGACGCGAGCCGAAAGGGCTTGTTGCCCCTCCAGTCGGCGCTCTTCACGTGGAAATAGGCGCGCAGGAAGGCGTGCACGCCCTGCGGGCAATGCCACATGTCGGCGTTCGCCGCGCGCGTCGAGTAGTACCACTGGTAGTGCTTGCGCGGGCGCGGCAAGGCCGCGAGCTCGGCCCCGATGTCCGGCGCGCTGGCGCGGCCGAACGGCGCGCTCATCAGCACCATCGAGCGGAACACGTCGGGGCGGGTGAGCGCGCAGTACGCGGCCACCGAAGCGCCGAAGTCGTGGCCGACGACCGCCGCCACCGAGCGCCTGCCGAGCGCTTCGACGAGGCCGAGCGCGTCGCGCACCAGGTTGGAGAGGCGAAACGAGTCGACGTCGCCGTCGTATGCGGCATCCCAGCCGGTGGTGCGCCCGTAGCCGCGCTGATCGGGCGCGACGACGTGAAAGCCCTCCGCGGCGAGCGCCGGCATGACCTTGCGCCAGCTGTAGGCGAGCTCCGGAAAGCCGTGCAGCAGGAGCACGCACGGCCGGCCGGGGGCTTCATCGCCGGCCTCCAGCAGGTGCATCGTCAACCCGTTGCCGTTGTCGACGAAGCGCGTGCGCACGCCGGCGTGCATGCTACGGCCGCCGCAGCTCGAAGGCCTCGACCGGCTGCGCAAAACCCTTCAGCGATCGCAGACCGGCCGATTGCATTTCCAGCGCGCCATCCAGGCTCGCCATGGTCTTGCGATCGAGCAATACCTGGCCGCCATTCGCTTCCCCGCACAGGCGCGCCGCGAGGTTGGTGACGCGGCCGATGGCGGCGTAGTCCCAGCGGCCCTCGAAGCCGATCGCCCCCAGCGTGGCGTAGCCCTGCGCGATGCCGACGCCCAGTCCCAGCTCGTAGCCACGCTTGCCCCACGTTGCGGCGATCGGCTCGAACTCCGCGTGCATCGCGAGCGCCATGCGCGCCGCCTGCTCGGCCGGCCGCTCGACGGGTACCGGGTCGTTGAAGAACACCATCACGCCGTCGCCGGCGAAGCGCTCGAGGGTGCCGCCGTGCGCCAGCACCAGACGGCCGAGCGCGGCGTGGTAGGCGTGCAGCAGCTCCATCACCTCTTCCGGCGCGGCGGCCTCGGTGAACGCGGTGAAGCCGCGCAGGTCGAAGAACGCCACGGTGATCTCTCGCCGATGCGTCTTGAGGAGCCCCTCCCCGCCGCCTGCGACGATCGCCTCGGCGAGTTGCGGCGAGAAGAAGCTCTTCAGGCGCCCGAGCCGCCCGATCTGCGCAAGCTGCTCGCGCACGCGCGCTTCCAACCCTGCGTTCCACTCGGCGAGCTGCCGCGCCTGCCGCTTGACCTCGTCCTGCAGCGACTTGACGCGCAGCAGCGACCTGACGCGCGCGAACAGCTCCGGCTGGTTGATCGGCTTGGAAAGGAAGTCGTCGGCGCCGGCCTCGATCCCCCTGACGCGCTCGGCCTGCGGGTCGAGCGAGGTGACCAGCACCACGGGCAGCAGCGCGGTCTCCGGGTCGGCCCGGACCCGGCGGCACACGTCGTATCCCGACAGGCCCGGCATCATGACGTCGAGCAGCACCAGGTCGGGCTTCCAGGACGAGAGCTGCTCGAGCGCCTGCTCGCCGCTCTCCGCGGTCGCCACAGCGTAGCCCTTCACCGCGAGCAGGTCGGCGAGCAGCTTGACGTTGGCCGGCGTGTCGTCGACCACCAGGATCTTCGGCGCCGCGCTCATGTCCTGCCGTTGTCGATCAGGCGCTTCACGGTCTCGAGAAACTCCTTCAGGTTGATCGGCTTGCCGAGGAAGGCGCTGAACCCGGCCTTCGTGATCTGGCTGCGGTCGCTCGGCGTCACCGACGCGGTGAGCGCCACCACCGGGATGGCGGCGGTCTGCGGATCGGCGCGCAGCTGCCGGAAGGCCTCGATGCCGCTGATGCCCGGGAGCTGGATATCCATCAGCACCAGGTTCGGCTTGTTTTCCTTGGCGAGGCGCACGCCCTCCTCGCCGGTCACGGCTTCGAGCGTGGCGTAGCCCTTCGCCTGCAGCACATCGCGGGCGAGCTTCATGTTCTTCTCGTTGTCTTCGACGATCAGGACGACGTTCATTGGCGCACCGGTAGGGTGAAGGTGAAGGTCGAGCCCTTGCCCGGCTCGCTTTCCAGGCGGATCGTGCCGCCGTGCAGCTCGACGAAGCGCTTGGCGAGCGCCAGGCCGAGGCCCGTGCCCTCGGCCTTCTTGGTGTAATCGCGGCCCACCTGCCTGAACTCCTCGAACACCGCGTCCTGGTCCTCCTTGGCGATGCCGATGCCGGTGTCGGCCACGGCGATCTCCGCCTTGCCGGTATCGAGCTTCGCGCGCAGCGCGACGCGGCCGCCGTCGGGCGTGAACTTCACCGCGTTGGACAGCAGGTTGAGCAGGATCTGCTTGCACTTGCGCTCGTCGGCCTGCACCGCGCCCAGGCGCGGGTCGACCTCCAGCGCGAGCGCGATGCCGTGGCGCTGCGCGCGCTCGCGCACCAGCGTCAGCGCGTTTGCGAGCGCGGCCGGCAGGTCGAAGCTCGAGAGCTCGAGCTCCATGCGCCCGGCCTCGATCTTGGAGAGGTCGAGCACGTCGTTGATCAGCGAGAGCAGGTGCTTGCCCGAGGAGTGGATGTCGTTCAGGTAGTCGAGCTGTTTGTCGTTCATCTCGCCGAACATCTTGTCGATCAGCACCTCGGAGAAGCCGATGATGGCGTTGAGCGGCGTACGCAGCTCGTGCGACATGTTGGCGAGGAAGTCCGACTTGTGCTGGTTGGCGATCTCGAGCTGGCGGCCCTTCTCCTCGATCTCGTGGAACAGGCGCGAGTTCTGGATCGCGATCACCGCCTGGTCGGCGAAGGTCTTGAGCAGCGCGATCTCCTTGTCCGAGAACGCGCCCGCGACCTCGCGCGTCACCATGATCGCGCCGATCCCCCTTCCTTCCCAGAGCATCGGCGCGATGATGACCGATCTGTAGCGCATCGGACCCGAGCCGCGCCGGACGTGCTCGGGGACGCCGCTCGCCTGCACGTCCGGGTAGTGCAGCACGCGCCGCTCGAGGATCGCCGTGCCGGTTCCCGATGCCTTGCTGAGCGGCAGCGGAAATATCTTCCTGAATTCACTTTCCGCCGGCCCGCGATGGGCTCCGGCGTGCACCGCGCCGTCCTCCCCCACCAGCGTGATGCTCACGCTGTGGCCGCCGAACAGCCGCTCGCAGCTCTCGAGGATCTTGGCGAACACCGGCTTGGTGTCGGCGACCGACCCGCCGATCACCTCGAGCACCTCGGCCGAGGCCTTCTGCTGCTCGAGCGCCTCCTTGGTCTCGTTGAACAGGCGCACGTTCTCGATCGCGATCACCGCCTGATCCGCAAAGGTCTGCAGCAGCGCGACGTAGCTCTCCGAGAACGCTCCCGGCTGGTGCCTTCCCATCGCCAAAGCCCCCAGCGGCACGCCTCCGCGCAGCAACGGGACCGCGAGCACCGCACGCAGGCCGATCGCCTTCGCCCGCTCCTTGGATAAGGCCGAATAATCTGCCTGGGCGTAGTCGGCTACGTTTACGACGGTGCGATCGACGATCGCACGACCGTACGGCGATCCCCGCGTAGGCAGGTGCGGAAACGCGGTCCGGAACTTCGCCTCCATCTCGGCAGTGAAGTTGAAATTCGCGCCGATCTCGAGCTGCCCGTTTTCGCAGCGGAAAAACGTTCCCACGTCGGCATTGCCGAGTCTCACTGCATTGCGAATGATCGTTTCGAACACTGGCTGCGTATCGGTGGGCGAGCTGCTGATCACCTTCAGGATGTCCGCCGTGGCAGTCTGCTTCTCGAGCGCCTCCTTGGTCTCGTTGAACAGCCGCACGTTCTCGATTGCGATCACTGCCTGGTCGGCGAAGGTCTTGAGCAGCGAGACGTGCCGCGCCGTGAGTGGGCCCGGCCTGGTCCGCGCGACCCCGATGGTGCCGATCGCAGTCTCGCCGCGCATCATCGGCACGATCGTCACGGCGCGATACCCGGTGGCCGCGAAATTCGCCGTACCGGTATTGAGCGGCTTCGGCAGCGCCTCGACGTCCTGTATGTCGATGATGTCGCGGTCGAGTATCGCGGCGGCGTTCAGGTAGTCGCGCGTGATCGGGGTCGGGAACGCGGAACGATATTTGGCGATCCGCTCCGGGTCGCGCTCCGAGATCGCCTTGGCAAACAGCTGCTCGCCCTCGCGCAGCACCACCCACACGTTCGCGCCTTCGAACAGCCTCTGTCCGCTATTCGCAATCGCCTCGAACACGGGCTGCGTTTCTGTCGGCGAACTCGAGATCACGCCGAGGATTTCCGCAGTCACCGTCTGCTGCTCGAGCGCCTCTTTGGTCTCGTTGAACAGCCGCACGTTCTCGATCGCGATCACCGCCTGGTCGGCGAAGGTCTGCAGCAGCTCGATTTGCTTGTCCCCGAATGCACCAGGCTCCGCCCGCATGACGACGAGGGCGCCGATCGCGGCTCCCTCGCGCAGCATCGGCGCAGCCGCGATGGCGCGGAATTTGAGCGCACGGCCGTTGTCGCGGGCAAACGGCGGTGCCTCGGGCGACTCGGTGTCGCCGATGTTCACTACGGCGCGATCGACGATCGCCCGCCCGCTCGCGCTCTCACGCCCAAGCGGCATGGGGAACTGCCGGCGCGCCGCCTCCACGCTCGTCTTGCCCCCAATCGCACCCAGCCGGATGAACTTGCCATCGGCCAGCGCAATCGCCACCGTCAAGCCGTTGAAGATCCTCAAACCGCTTTGCACGATCGCGTCGAACACCGGCTGAACGCTCGTCGGCGAGCTGCTGATGACCTTCAGGATCTCCGCCGTCGCCGTCTGGCGCTCGAGCGCGTCGCGGGTCTCGTTGAACAGCCGTACGTTCTCGATCGCGATCGCGGCCTGATCGGCGAACGTCTGCAGAAGCTGGATCTGCACCTGCGAGAAGGGTCGCACTTCCGCGCGACGCAGCAGGATCGCACCCAGCGCCTGGCCTTCGCGGAGCAGCGGAACGGCGAGCGTCGTGCGGTGGCCGAGCCTGCGCGCTATCTCGCGACCGCGCGCGAAGTCATCGCCTGGCGGGTTTTGCAGGTCCTCGATCTGAACCGGCACGCGATCGAGTATGGCGCGCCCGGTCACCGTCTCCCGGTCGAGCGGGAAATTATCCAGCAGCCTGTCTCGGCCGATCAATCCAGGAGCCATTTCGACGAGGGCGCCAAAACGCACGTGGCCGCCATCGACCAGATTGATGGCCGAGTCGTACGCATCGCAGATGCGCGCCGCGCGCTCGGCGACGGCCTGGAGCACCGGCTGCACGTTGGCGGGCGAACTCGAGATCACCCGCAGGACTTCGCTGATCGCCGTCTGCCTCTCGAGCGCCTCGCGGGTCTCGTTGAACAGCCGTACGTTCTCGATCGCGATCACCGCCTGGTCGGCGAAGGTTTGCAGCAGCTCGACCTGCCGATCGGGCGTCTCCCCGGGCTCGGCCCAGCAGACGATCAGCGCGCCGATCGGATTGCCCTCGCGCAGCATCGGCACGCCGAGCATGCGCCGCCAGCGCCCGGCCACCGCCGACTCGTGGTCGTACTGCTCGTCGGCGAGCGCATCGAATTCCCTGACCACCTGCTTGCCGAGGATCACCCGTCCGCTCATGAGAAGAGGGCTCGGCGGCGACGGATAGACACGCGTGAAGTACTCGAGCGCCTCGGGCGTCCAGTTGTGCGTGGCGGTCATGTGCACGAGCTTGCCGTCATAGCGGAAGATCGCCGCGATCTGCGCCCCGGTCAGGCGCACCGCGCTCCTCAAGATGGCGTCGAACACCGGCGCCACGTCGGTGAGCGAGCCCGAAATCACCCGCAGGATTTCCGCGGTAGCAGTCTGCTTCTCGAGCGCCTCGTTCAGCTGTGCGGTACGCTGCTCGACCTTGCGCTCGAGCCCCGCGTAGGACTCGCGCAGCCGCGCGGTCATGTCGTTGAACTGCCCGGCGAGCTCCTCGAGCTCGTCGTTGGTGTGCACCTCGATCGACTGCTCGAGATCGCCGAGCGCGATTTTCTGCGCGCCCTCCTTGAGAGTGCGGATCGGCCGCACCATGCCGCGCGCCAGCGCCAGGGCCACGAGCGCCGAGATCGCCAGGCCCGCCACCAGCAGCATCACGGTGCGCAGGATCGAGGCGTTCAGCGTGGCGTAGACCTCCGATACCGGCTGCTCGACGAACACTTTCCAGCCCAGCGGATCTATCGTCGCGTAGGCCGTGAGCACCTCGACGCCGTCGGCGTCGCGCGCCAGCATCGCGGGCTCCTCCCGGGGCCCGCCCATCGCCGCTTTCACCTGCGCGAGCGACGACAGGTCGGTCTTGCGCAGCACGCGCCCGATGTCGGGGTCGGCGACCAGCAGGCCCCTGGCATCGACCACGTAGGCCTTGCCCTTCGCCCCCACCCTGATGTGGGTGATCACGTCCAGCATGAACTTCAGGTTCACTTCGGCGACGGTCAGCAGGCTGGGCGAGCGCACCGCGATCGTCATGTAGGGCTC
>Ga0316628_100000365_pt1 | contig 28403 bp, 21 predicted proteins | sample OWC_Aug_M2_C1_D5_FD_207648 | JGI IMG/M metagenome (GOLD analysis project Ga0316628, IMG submission 207648) | Wetland soil microbial communities from Old Woman Creek delta, Ohio, United States - OWC_Aug_M2_C1_D5_C | ecosystem: Environmental > Terrestrial > Soil > Wetlands | place: USA: Ohio...
TTCCGGGAACGCGAAGCGCGTCTTCGGATCGTCCAGCGCGACCCGGTAGCGGCAGGCGAGCGCCATCTCCAGGCCGCCGCCCATGCAATAGCCATTGATCATCGCAGTGGTGGGGAAAGGCAGGGCGTGCAGCCTTTGCGTCATGTCCCACCCCAGACGGGTGAATGCGATCGCCTCGTCGGTCGTCTTGAAGTTGACGAACTCGTTGACGTCCGCCCCGGCGATGAAATTGTCCTTCGCAGAACGGATGATCAGTCCCGCGGGGCGTGCCGCCGCGATCTCCGCGAGCGCTGCGTCGAGCTCCTCCAACGCCTCGCGGGATAACGTATTGGTCGATTCGCCCTGCTTGTCGAAGGTGAGCCAGGCGAGGCCTTGCCGGTCCTTGTCCCAGCGGAAGTGCATCATCAGAGCGCCTCTACCAGCATCGCGCCGCCGAGGCCGCCGCCGATGCAGATCGAGGCGATGCCGCGCCGCGCGTTGTTGCGCTTGAGCGTCTTGAGCAGGTGCAGCACGATCCTCGCGCCCGAGGCGCCGACCGGGTGGCCGAGCGCCACCGCGCCACCGTCGACGTTGAGCTTCGCCTCGTCGAGCGCGCCCATGGCGCCGTCCAGCCCGAGCATCTCGCGGCAGTAAGTCTCGTCCTTCCAGGCGGCGAGGCAGCCGAGCACCTGGGCGGCGAACGCCTCGTTGATCTCCCAGTAGTCGAGATCGTTCAGGCCGAGGCCGTGGCGCTTGAGAATCGGCGTCGCCGCGTGCACCGGCCCGAGCCCCATCTGCGCCGGGTCGAGCCCCGCCCACTCGGAATCGACGATGCGCCCGATCGGCTCGAGACCGTGCTGCTTTACGGCTTGTTCCGAGGCGAGGATCAGCCACGCCGCGCCGTCGGTGATCTGCGAGCTGTTGCCGGGCGTCACGTTGCCGTACTTGCGGTCGAAGAACGGCTTCAGCTTGGCGAGCCTTTCGAGCGATGCATCGCGCCGCACGCCGTCGTCGAGGGCGTAAACCTCGCCATCGCGGTCGTAGAGCGCTTCGACCTCGCCGCCGCCGGCGGCGAGGTGTCCCGCGTCCTGCGCTTTCGCTACACGCTCGTGGCTCCTCACCGAGAATGCGTCCATCTGCTCGCGCGTGATGCCAAAGCGGTAGGCGAGGTTCTCCGCGGTCTGGCCCATCAGCAGCCCGACCATCGGGTCGGTGAGCCCCTTCATGATGCCGATGACCGGCGCGAGCAGCGACTTCAGCGGCAGCCTGGCGAACAGCGCGGCCTTCCGGCCGACGGATTTCGCCGCGGCCATGTCGGCGAACCAGAGCACCGCCGCGTCGGCGTAGAGCAGCGGCGCGCGCGACAGGGCATCGACGCCGCCCGCGAGCACGAGGTTGGATCGTCCGGCGAGGATGTTGTTGATGCCCGAGTCGAGCGCCTGCATGCCCGAGGCGCAATTGCGCATCACCGTCCAGCCCGGCACTTTCTGCCCGCAGCCCATGCGCAGCGCGACCACGCGGCCGATATTCACCTCGTCGACCGAGGGCGCGGCGCAGCCTAGGATCACCTCGTCGAGCTGGGTCGGCTCGAATTTCTGTCGCATCGACAGGGCGCGCCCGGCCTGCGTGGCGAGGTCGCTCGCCGCGAACGGTCCGGGCCGGTTCTTGGCTTTCAGGAACGGCGAGCGCGCGCCGTCTATGACGTAAACGGATTTCGCGTACATGGTCAGGCCGCCTTCGCCTTGAGCGGTTTGTCGCGCGACACCTTCTGCAGGGCCTCGGCGCGGCCGAAGTCCTGCGGGAAGTCGTCCACCTTGATCACTTCCTTGCGCAGCACCTCCTTGGCCTGCCATAGCGCGAACTCGTCGGCGCTGATCAGCCCGTGCTCGCGAGCCAGTGCTGCGGTGTCCGCGCCCGCGCCCGGCTGCAGCTTGCCGCTCCTGACGGCCTCGCGGATCTTCTTGTCGATCGGCTCGCAGGCAATCGTGGTGCGCAATGCCGCTTCCAGGATGCCGCTGGCGTCGGACTGGTCCTTCGGCACGTACATCCCTTGCGTGAGGCGATCGCGCGCCGCGCCCGGTTCCAGCACCAGCCTCGCGCATTCGTGGTTGTGCGTGTCCTTGGGCGGCCGGAACGGCGTGCCTACCGGGAACACCACCCAGCGCAGCAGCCAGCGCAGCGGCTTCACCGGGAAGTTGGCGTAGACCGCATCGATCGCCTGCTGCGACTGCCACAGCGCGTCGCGTACCGACCAGTGCAGCAGCGGCAGGTCTTCCTTCTGGCGGCCCTGGTCCTCATAGTGCTTCAGCGTCGCCGAAACGAGGTACATCATCGACAGCACGTCCCCCAGCCGCGCCGAGAGCTTCTCCTTGCGCTTCAGCGCGCCGCCGAGCGCCACCATCGACATGTCGGCGAGGAAGGCGAAGGCCGCGGAAAGATGGGCCAAGCGCCGGTAGTAGCGCGCGGTCTCCGACGCGGCCGCGGCCGGGACCGCGGCGAGCCGTGCACCGGTCAGGCCGTGCACGAAGGCGCGCGCGCCGTTGGCGATTACGTGCCCGACGTGCGAGGTGAACGCGTCGTCGAACTCGCGCGATGCCTCGTCGCCGCTCAATTCCTTCGCGGCGCGCATCTCGCGCAGCACGTAGGGATGGCAGCGGATCGCGCCCTGGCCGAAGATGATCAGGCTCCTGGTGAGGATGTTCGCCCCTTCCACCGTGATGCCCACAGGAACGACCTGGTAGCCGCGCCCGACCCAGTTGTTGGGGCCGAGGCAGATGCCCTTGCCGCCATGGATGTCCATCGCATCGTCGATCACCTTTCGCACCCGCTCGGTCATGTGGTACTTGGCGATCGCCGAAATCACCGCGGGTTTTTCTCCGGCGTCGACAGCGCCCGCGGTCATGATGCGCGTCGCTTCCATCATGTAGCAGTTGGCGGCGATGCGCCCGAGCGCCTCCTCGACTCCTTCGAGCTTGCCGATCGGCGTCTTGAACTGACTGCGCACGCGCGCGTAGGCGCCGGTGTAGCGCGCCATCGCCTTGGCGCCGCCCACCGACGAGGACGGCAGCGAGATCGAGCGGCCCGCGGCGAGGCTGTTCATCAGCATCATCCAGCCCTTGCCGGCGTACTCACTGCCGCCGATGATCCAGTCGAGCGGCATGAACACGTCCTTGCCCCAGTTCGGACCGTTCTGGAACACGGCGTTGAGCGGCAGGTGGCGGCGGCCGATATTCACGCCGGGATGATCGGTGGGCACCAGCGCGCAGGTGATGCCCAGGTCCTGTGCGCCGCCGAGCAGCTTGTCCGGGTCGTACAGCCGGAACGCAAGGCCGAGAACGGTGGCCACCGGTCCAAGGGTGATGTAGCGCTTGTCCCAGGTGACGCGCATGCCGAGCACCTCGACGCCCTGGTAGGTGCCCCTGCACACCACGCCGTAATCGGGAATCGCGGCCGCATCGGATCCCGCCTCGGGGCTGGTCAGCGCGAAGCATGGGATCTCGAGCCCCTTCGCAAGGCGCGGCAGGTAGTGATTCTTCTGCTCTTCGGTGCCGTAGTGCAGCAGCAGCTCGGCCGGCCCGAGCGAATTGGGCACCATCACCGTCACCGCGGCGGCGTTGCAGCGCGTTGAAAGCTTCATCACCACCGCCGAGTGCGCCAGCGCGGAGAATTCGAGCCCGCCGTATTTCTTGGGAATGATCATCCCGAGGAAGCCCCGGTCCTTGATGTACTGCCAGACGTGCGGCGGCAGGTCCTGGCGCTCGTGCGTCACCTCCCAGTCGTCGCACATCGCGCACAGCTCTTCGCAGGGGCCGTCGAGAAATGCCTGCTCTTCCGGCGTGAGCCTGGGCTCGCGCGTTGCGAGCAGCTTGTCCCAACGCGGCCTGCCGGAAAAGAGATCGCCGTCCCACCAGACGGTGCCGGCGTCGATCGCCTCCCTCTCGGTCTGCGACATGTCCGGCAGGATGCGCCGGAACATTGCGAGAACCGGATTGCTGATCAGCGCGCGGCGCAGCGGCGCGACGTTCAGCAGCGCCGCGACGGCGAGGTACGCGATCGCAAGTGCGGTGTTGGCAGTGGCGCCGAAGCCGGCGACCGCCGAAAGCCAGACGGCGAGCAGGCCGCCGGCGATCGTCCACCACAGGAGCGCAAGCTGCAGATAGCCGAATACCAGGAAGACGACGATGACCGCGAGCACGAATCCAAGCATGATGATCCCCCGTTCTCTAGGCGGCTTTCTTGACGTTACGGCGTTGCGGGAGCGGCGCCACCAGTCCCGCGGTGAGGAACGCGGCGAGGCGGTCCTCCAGCAGTTGCGCGTCGTAGCGATCCTCGGGCTTGCAGCCGGCGATCAGCTGCACCGTGTCGGTCGCCGCGAGCGTGTAGGACAGCGTGCCGAACATGAAGTGCATGCGCCACACGAGCTCGTCGCGCGGCAGCTCGGGCAACGCCGTCAGAAACGCCTGCTTGAAGCGCTCCATGGTCGGCGCGTACAGCTGGCCGATCAGCGCGCGGATCGGCGCTGCCGGCTCGGTGTAGGCGCGACCGAGCAGGCGGATGAAATTGCGCCCGCCGCCGCTCGCGTCCTCGATCATGCGCAGGCCGGAACCGACGAACGCGCGGATGATGCGTTCGGGCGCAAGCGGCTCCCGCCCGGCTTCGCGCTCCAGCCTGTCGAGCGCCTCGAGGCGCTCGGCGTTCATCGGATCGAGGCGTCGCCGGAACAGCGCTTCGATGAGCGCGTCCTTGGAGCCGAAGTGGTAGTTGACGGCCGCGAGGTTGACCCCCGCGGTCGAAGTGAGCAAGCGCATCGAGGTCGCCTCGAATCCATGCTGCATGAACAGCTCTTCGGCGACATCCAGGATGCGCGTGCGGGTTTCGTGAGGGGGCTTTACGGAGAGCAGGGACATAGGGGCTGGGTTAATTTCAAACGAACGTTTGAATGATATGAGTGCGAGTCGCTGGCGTCAACCGCTGGCAGCCGGCAGATGCCTATGCGAATCTTCGCGCACCGCGCGCCCTCGGGAGATCGGCCGGTGACCGGTGTTTCGCTGCTCGGTATGACGCTGCTGTCGATGGCATGGCTGTTTTTCATCGGCGGCGCGACCCTGAATTTCCAGGTCTGGCGCGCCGCGCGGCGGGTGCGGCACGGCGCGCGCCCGCCTTCGGGGATACCGTTCCTGCCCGGCATCGTCGGCTCGCTCGCTGCGTTCTTCTCCGTCGGATGGGCGCTCAAGCAGGGCTACCCGTTGCGCTGGCCCTGGATGTGGATCCTGCTGCCACTGGTGCTCGACGTGTACTGCGCGGGGGGGCTGCTGCTTGCGCTGCTCGGTTTCACACGCCGCGCCGGAAAGAAGGGGCCCGACGCTTAGCGCTTAGAATGCCGGGCTTGCCATGGCCCGACGCGCGCACCAGTCAGCCCCCACGCAGCCGCTTTCCGGAACCGAGTGGCGCGCGCTGCGGCTGCTGGTGCCGTACCTGCTTGAGTACAAGTGGCGCGTCGTCGCGGCGCTGACGTTCCTCGCCAGCGCCAAGGTCGCCAATGTCGGCGTGCCGTTGGTGATGAAGGAAGTGATCGACGGGCTGGACCCGCGCACCGCGGTACTCGCCGTGCCCGTGGCGCTGCTCGCGATCTACGGCATCCTGCGCTTCTCGACCACGCTGTTCGCGGAGCTGCGCGACGTGGTATTCGTGCGCGTCACGCAGCGCGCCATCCGGCGCGTCGCGCTCGGCGTATTCCGCCATCTTCATGCCCTGTCGCTCCGGTTCCACCTCGAGCGCCAGACCGGGGGGATGACGCGCGATATCGAGCGCGGCACGCGCGGCATCTCGACGCTGCTGTCGTACCTGCTGTTCTCGATCATCCCGGTGATTCTCGAGTTCGCGCTGGTCGCTGCGGTGCTGCTCAAGAAATTCGACTGGCGCTTCGCGGCCGTCACTTTCGTCGCCGTGGTGGTCTACCTCGGCTTCACGGTGGCCGTGACCGAGTGGCGCATGGACATCCGGCGCCGGGCCAACGAGCTCGACTCGCGGGCCAACACGCGCGCCATCGACAGCCTGCTCAACTACGAGACGGTGAAGTACTTCGGCGCCGAGGAGTTCGAGGCGCGCCGCTACGACGAGAACCTGGTCAAGTACGAGAACGCGGCGGTGCAGAACGAGGCCTCGCTCGGGCTGCTCAACATCGGCCAGGCGTTCATCATCGCTTTCGCGGTGACGGCGCTGATGTATCTGGCTGCCGACGGCGTGGTGCGGCACGCGTTTACGCTCGGCGACCTGGTGCTGGTGAACGGCCTGCTGATTCAGCTCTACATCCCGCTCAACTTTCTCGGCATGGTGTACCGCGAGATCAAGCAGGCGTTGATCGACATGGACCGCATGTTCAGGCTGCTCACCGAGCACCGCGAGGTCGAGGACCGGCCCGGCGCGCCGGAGCTGCCGCCGGGTCCCGCGACGGTCGAGTTCCGCGACGTGGATTTCGCCTACGAGCCGGCGCGCCAGATCCTGCACCGTGTGAGCTTCATCATTGCGGCGGGCCAGCGCGTCGCGGTGGTCGGCCATTCGGGATCGGGCAAATCGACGCTCGCGCGCCTGCTGTACCGCTTCTACGACGTCGGCGGCGGCGCGATCCTGGTCAACGGCGTCGATATCCGCGAGGCACAGCAGCATTCGCTGCGCGCCGCGATCGGCATCGTCCCGCAGGACACGGTGCTGTTCAACGACACCATCCGGTACAACATCCGCTATGGCCGGCCGGACGCCCGCGATGCCGAGGTGATGGAGGCGGCGCGCGCGGCGCACATTCACGACTTCATCGAGTCGCTGCCCGCCAAGTACGAGACGATGGTCGGCGAGCGCGGGCTGAAGCTCTCGGGCGGCGAGAAGCAGCGCGTGGCCATCGCGCGTGCGCTGCTCAAGAACCCGCGCATCCTGATCTTCGACGAGGCGACCTCGGCGCTCGACTCGAGGGCGGAAAAGGCGATCCAGGCGGAGCTCGAGCGCATCTCGCAGGGCCGTACGACGCTGGTGATCGCGCACCGCCTCTCGACCGTGATGGATGCCGACCAGATCCTGGTGCTCGCCCAGGGCCGCGTCATCGAGCGCGGCACCCACCGGGAACTGCTGGCCGCCGGCGCGGAGTACGCGCGCATGTGGGCCCTGCAGCAGCAGGCTGCGGCGGCCGAGGCGACGCTCGAGCGGGTCAAAGCCGCCTAGTTCTCCGGGAATATTTCACGCGCTTTCGAGGAATTTTGGATAGCCCCTTATTTTTCCTTGCATTTTCGAAGAACCCTGCTATACACTTCCGCAAAACCCAAAACCCGATCTCCGCAGCCATGCCAGAACGAAAACTGCACCACCTGGAGAAGATCGTAGCGGCGTGCGCGCTGCTCGCGGTGCTCGCGCTGACGGTGGGCTTCGCACAGGCCGGCGACCTGGTGCACAGGACCTCGGTGGGTGAGGACAGCGAGCATCGCAGGCAAGTGTTCCTCCGCTCCTCGGTCGCGCTGGTGCAGGACGCGACGAGCGGCGAGACGATTCTGGCGAAAAACTCGGACGCGGTCCTGCCAATCGCCTCGATCACCAAGCTCATGACCGCGATGGTGATCCTCGATCGCGGGCTCGACCTGCAGGAAGAGGTCGTCGTGAGCCGCGAGGACATCGACAGGCTCAAGGGCACGCGCTCGCGACTGCGCCCCGGATCGAGGCTCACCCGCAACGAGCTGCTGCTGATCGCGCTCATGGCCTCGGAGAACCGGGCCGCCGCCGCCCTTGGGCGCACCTACCCCGGGGGCACCGAGCAATTCGTCGCGGCGATGAATCGCAAGGCGCGCGCGCTCGGCATGGAAGACACCCACTACGTCGACCCCACCGGCCTGGACTCGGGCAACGTATCCAGCGCGCGCGACCTCGCGAAACTGGTCAAGGCGGCGACCAGTTATCCCCTGATCCGCGAATACACGACCCGCGAGGGCGCCCAGGTCATGGCCCGCGGGCGCAAGCTCTCGTACGCGAACACGAACCGCCTGGTGCGCAACCCGCGCTGGGACATCGATCTTTCCAAGACCGGCTACATCAGCGAAGCCGGCCGTTGTCTTGTGATGCGCGTGAGGGTCGCCTCCAAGGACCTCATCGTCGTGCTGCTCGATTCGTGGGGCAAGTACTCGCGACTCGGCGACGCCAACCGCATCCGCAAGTGGCTCGAAAGCAGCGCGTTCCTCGAAACCCGCGGCTGAAGCCGCACGGCGCGGCGGGCGCGGTCCGCATCTTCGGCGCGACCAGCGCGGCCGACAACTTCCTCGACGACGTCATCGCGGGACTGTCGCTGCCGCAAAAGGCGCTGCCGCCGAAGTACTTCTACGATGCAGAGGGCAGCCGCCTGTTCGAGCGCATCTGCCGCCTGCGCGAGTACTATCCGACGCGCGCCGAGCTGTCGCTTACGCGGCAGCACCTCGGCGAGATCGCGCGCTTCGCGGGCGAGGGCTGCGAGCTGATCGAGTACGGCAGCGGCGAGAGCGTCAAGACGCGGCTGCTGATCGAGCGTCTGCGGCCCGCGCGCTATATCCCGGTGGACATCTCCGAGGCGGCGCTGCGCGAGGCGGCGTGGCGCCTGGCGCGCGAGTTCCCATGGCTCGCGATCGCCGGCGTGGTGGGCGACTTTTCGCGTCCGCTCAAGCTGCCGCCGCACGGCGGCGGCCGCCGGCCGCGACGCGTCGCCTACTTTCCGGGCTCGACCATCGGCAACCTTTCGGCCGGCGAAGCCGAGGCGTTCCTGCGCATGACGCGCGGCCAGGTGGGCGCGCGCGGGGCGATGCTGGTGGGCGTCGACCTGAAGAAGGATGCCAACGTGCTGCACGCCGCGTACAACGACGCGCGCGGGGTCACCGCCGCCTTCAACCTGAACCTGCTGGCGCGCATCAACCGCGAGCTCGACGGGGACTTCGATCTGCGCCGCTTCCGCCACTACGCGTTCTACAACGCGTCACAGGGGCGCGTCGAGATGCACCTGGTGTCGCTCGTCGAGCAGGCGGTGCGCATCGGACGCAACCGCTTCGAGTTCGAGGTCGGCGAGACGATCCACACCGAGAACTCGTGCAAGTACTCGGTCGAGGAGTTCCGGGCGCTCGCGGTGCAGGCTGGATTTCGCAGCGCGAAGCTGTGGCGCGACCGCCGCGGCCTGTTCTCGTTGCACGGCCTGAGCGCGGACTGATGCGTCCCTAGGCCGCGCCGATGCGCGCCGCGGGTCGGTGCCCGATGGCGCGCGAGATGCGCTCGGCGGCCTCCTTCACCAGCGGACCCCAGGTTGCCTTCATGCGATCAGCGGGGGTCGACAGCGACAGCGCGGCGATCAGGTGCCCGCCGTCGTCGCGCACCCCGGCGGCGACGCAGCGTACGCCGATCTCGGCCTCCTCGTTGTCCGTGGCGTAGCCCTGGCGCTGGATGCGCTCCAGGTCGCGCTCGAGCAGCGCGAGATTGCTCAGCGTGTTCTTGGTATGCGGCGCGAGGCCGGTGCGCTTGGCATAGTCGCGCAGCTTGGTGAATCCTTCCTCGAGCAGGAACAGCTTTCCCGCGGCGGTGACGTGCAGCGGCGCGCGCGTGCCGATCGCGTGCACCACGCGCATCGCGGCGCGCCCCGCCGAGGTACGCTCGACGTACACGATCTCGTCGTCGTGGCGCACCGAAAGGTTGGCCGTTTCGCCCGTCTGCGCGTGCAACTCGCGCATCACCGGCAGCGCCAGCTCGCGTACGCTGATGCGCGACTTGACCAGGTTGCCGAGCTCGAGCAGACGCATGCCCAGACGGTAGCTGCCCGGCTCGATGCGATCTACCAGCCGATCGGCCGCCATCGCCGAAAGGATGCGGTGCGCAGTAGAAGGGTGCAACCCCGTGTATTGGGCGACCTGCTTGAGGCCGAGCGGTTCGGGGTGCTCGGCGAGCACGTCGAGCAGTCGCATCATGCGCTCGATCACCTGGATCGGGCTTTTCTGTTCGGCCTTTGCGGTAGCCACGTAATCGCTGCGAAGGGAGTCCAAGGGAGGCGCGGATTCTATCCCACGATGTGAAATGGGGCGAGGGGGTGTGGTATTCTTTTCGCCCGTTGGCAGTCGCCTCGAAGAACAAATTCCCATTCCTGCATGAGCGCCGGGCGTCGCGTCGGTCTGTTCGTCACCTGCCTCGTCGACATGATGCGGCCGCGCATCGGATTTGCCGCGCTCAAGCTGCTGGAGCGTGCCGGCTTCGAGGTGCAGGTGCCCTCGGCCCAGACTTGTTGCGGGCAGCCGGGCTGGAACTCGGGCGAGCGCGCATCGGCACGTGCGCTGGCCGAGAAGATGATCTCCGAATTCGAGGCCTGTGACTTCGTCGTCGCGCCCTCGGGCTCCTGCGTCGGCATGATCAAGACCCACTACGCGGAGCTTTTTCCGGGAGAGGGGGCGTGGCTCGCGCGCGCCGAGGCGCTCGCCGCCAAGACCTGGGAGCTGACCGATTTCCTGGTCAACGTCGCGCGCTTCGAGCACCCACCCGGCACGTACTGCGGCACCGTCACTTACCACGATTCCTGCTCCGGCCTGCGCGAGGTCGGCATCAAGGAGCAGCCGCGCCGGCTTCTGGCGTTGATGCCCGGCGTGACCCTCAAGGAAATGAGCCGCTGCGAGGAGTGCTGCGGCTTCGGCGGCACGTTCTCGATCAAGTTCGGCGAGATCTCGGCCGCGATCGCCGAGGCCAAGTGCGCGAACATCGCCGCGAGCGGTGCCGACGCGGTGGTGCTCGGCGACCTGGGATGCATGCTCAACATCGAGGGGCGGCTGCGCCGCCGCGGCGACGACAGGACGCGCGTGCTGCACGTCGCCGAGGTGCTCGCGGGCGAGGGCGACTGATGCGCGTGCAGTCGATGCACTTCAAGGCGCGCGCGCACGGCGCGCTCGCGGACGTCAGGCTGCAGAGCGTGTTCAAGCGCTTCGGCAGCGGCTTCGCCGACAAGCGCACCGCGGCGCGCGAGGCCTACGGCGTGGAGGCGTTTGAAGAGCTGCGCACGGCGAGCGCGGCGATCCGCGACCGCGCGCTCGCCGCCCTGGACGTCTGGCTGCTGCGCTTCGAGGAGGAGGCGACGCGCCGCGGCACCAGGGTGCTGTGGGCGAGGGACACGGGCGAGATCCGCCGCCACGTGCTCGAGATCTGCGCGCGCCACGGGCTGAAGAAGGCCATCAAGTCGAAATCGATGGTGTCCGAGGAGGCCGGACTGAACGAAGCGCTCGAGGCGAGCGGCGTGACGCCGGTGGAGACCGACCTCGGCGAGTACATCATCCAGCTCGCCAAGGAGCCGCCGTCGCACATCATCGCGCCGGCGATCCACAAGGACAAGGAAGAGGTGGCCGACCTGTTCGCCGAGCACCACCGGCGGCCGCGGCTGGACGACATCCGCGCCATGACCGACGAGGCGCGCCAGATGCTGCGCGGCCATTTCCTGAGCGCCGACCTGGGGATCTCCGGGGGCAACTTCCTCGTCGCGGAGACCGGCTCGGTCGCGCTGGTGACCAACGAGGGCAACGGCCGCATGGTCACCACGCTGCCGAAAGTGCACGTCGCGATCACCGGCATCGAGAAGGTGATCCCCACGCTCGAGGATCTGTCGACGCTCAATCGCGTGCTGCCGCGCTCGGCGACCGGCCAGGACATCGAGAACTACTTCAGCATCGTCACCGGGCCGCGGCGCGCCGGCGACCTCGACGGCCCCGAGCACATGTACGTGATCGTGGTCGATGCGGGCCGCACCAGGTTCCTCGGCGGCGACATGCAGGAGATGCTGCGCTGCATCCGCTGCGGCGCGTGCATGAACCATTGCCCCGTGTTCCAGGCGGTCGGCGGCCACGCCTACGGCTGGGTCTATCCCGGGCCGATGGGCTCGGTGCTCACGCCGGTCTACAACGGCATCGAGAACGCGCTCGACCTGCCGCAGGCGGCGACGCTATGCGGCGCCTGCCATGTCGCCTGCCCGGTGAAGATCCCGCTGCCGGACCTGCTGCGCAAGCTGCGCGAGAAGCAGATGGACGCCGGACTGCGTCCGTGGCAGGAGCGCGCAGGCTTCAGGCTGTGGGCGTTCGCGGCCACGCGCCCGCGCCTCTACGCGCTCGCCACGGCGATCGCGGTGCGCGCGCTGAAGCTGATGGGCGGTGCTGCCGGCAGGATATCGAAGCTGCCGCTTGGCGCGGGCTGGACGCTCGGACGCGACATGCCCGCCCCGCAAGGCCGCACCTTCCGCGAGCTCTACGCGCGGCGCGCGCGACGCGGCGGCTAGCCGCCTCAGGGTATCGCGCGGCGCTGCTCGGTTTCGCGCCGCTGTTCGCGCGCCACGATGCTCGCGAGCCCCGACATCTCCTCCGCCAGCAGCTCGAGCAGGTCGTCGGCCGCCACCAGGCCGACCAGGCTGCCCGCCGCATCGACCACCGGCAGGCGGCGCAGCCCCTTTTGCCGCATCAGCGCGACGGTCTCGGCTACGCCCGCATCCTCGCGCGCGCGGATCAGCTCCGGGCTCATCACCGCGCCGACCAGCGTGGCGTCCGGGTCCAGTCCGAGCGCGACCACTCCGACCGCGATGTCGCGATCGGTAATGATGCCCGTCGGAACGCGCTTGCCGGCCGACTCCTCGACCACCACCAGCGTGCCGACGTGGTGCTCGCGCATCAGGATCGCCGCGCTGAGCACGCTTTCGTTCGGCCTTGCGAACACCACTTCACGATTGCAGATTTCACCTATGGCCACTGGCTGAGCCTCCTATATTGCGTCCGTTACGCGACGCTGCGGGCGCCGAACGCAGCCGCAGCCCGCCGCCGTGCGCGGCGAGCAGCTGGCGCGCGGCCTGCTCCCACCGCTTCGCCGCCGCGTCGTCGCCGTCGAGCAGCACGATCTCCACTTCGCCGCCGAAGGAGCGCGCCAGAGCCGCCGCAGCGGGCACGACGTGCTCCGGCGGCGTGTCGACGGAGCACAGCACCGACAGCGGCGGGGGCAGGGTGAGGCGCAACGCGCCGGTCACCACGATGTCGCCCTGCGCGGCCGCAGCGCGCAGCTCGCTCATCAGGGTGCCGCGCGCGACGCGGAACGACCAGGGCACCGGAGCGCGGCTGGCGACCGCCGCCATGCTGCGCTGCACCTCGCTGGCGAGCGCACGCAGCGAGCGCTCCATCGACGCGATGTCGAGCGCGCGCGTAATCGCGGAAGGGAAACCGATCTCGCGCGCGAACGGCAATCCCGCGAGATGCAGCAGGTCGATATCCTCGACGAACAGCCCCACCAGCTCGGCTTGCAGGCGCTCGGCGAGCTGCGCCGCGGCTTCCAGCGCGGTGCGACCCTGCGACCGGGGATCGAGGTCGACGATGATGCGCCGGATGGTCACTTGGGCGATTCCTTGCGCCACGCCCGGCGCGGCGCGCCGGCGACGGCAAAGCCGCGCAGGCGCTCGGCGTATTCCAACAGGCGCTGCTCCACGCGATAGTTGATTGTTTGCGGCGGAAACTGGCCGCGCGCGTCGCGCTCCCCTGCCGGGATGCCGGTCAGGATCTCGATGCCTTGATCGATGCTGGCTATCGGAAAGACGTGGAACTTGCCCGCCGCGACGGCCTCGACCACGTCGTGGCGCAGCATCAGGTTGCGCGTATTCGACGCCGGGATCAGCACGCCCTGCTCGCCGTTCAGGCCGCGCGCCGCGCAGACGTCGAAAAAGCCCTCGATCTTGTGGTTGACTTCACCGATCGCCTGCACGTCGCCGTGCTGGTTGACCGAGCCGGTGACCGCCAGCGACTGCTTCACCGGCGCGTCGGCGAGCGCAGAGAGCAGCGCGTAGAGCTCGGCCGACGACGCGCTGTCGCCTTCGACGCCGCCGTAGCTCTGCTCGAACACCAGGCTCGCGGCGAGCGACAGCGGCTTGCCGGTGGCGTAGCGCCCCGAGACGAACCCGGAGAGGATCAGCACGCCCTTTGAGTGGATCGGGCCGCCGAGCTCCGACTCGCGCTCGATATCGACCACCCGGCCGCCACCGAGCCGGGTGCGCGCGGTGACGCGGTGCGGCACGCCGAAGGAGAACCCGCCCAGCTGCACCACCGCCAGCGCGTTCACCTGGCCGCTGCGCGCACCCGAAGTGTCGATCAGCAGCCTGCCGCGCAGGATCTCCTCCTGCAGGCGAGCGCGTATGCGCCCGGAGCGGTCCTCCTGCGCGTCGAGCGCGCGCTGCACGTCCTCGGCGGCCACGGTCTCGCGTCCCGCGGCGCCGGCCCAGTAGTCCGATTCGCGCAGCAGGTCCGCGAGGCCCCTCATTTGCACCGACAGCTTGTCGGCGTCGCCTGCGTCGCGCGAGCCGTATTCGATGACGCGCGCCACCGCGGCGCGCGCCAGCGGCCGCAGCTTCTCGCGGCGGGCGATGGTGGCGACGACGCGCGCATAGAGCAGGTCGCTTTGCGCATCGCGCGCCATGTCCTCCTCGAAATCGACCGCGACCTTGAACAGCTCGCCGAACTCCGGGTCGTAGGCATGCAGCAGGTAGTACAGCATGCGCTGTCCCACCAGCACCACCTTGAGGTCGAGCGGAATCGGCTCGGGCTCGAGCGACACCGTGCTCACCAGGCTCAGTACCTGGCCGAGCGATTGGGTGCGGATCTCGCGCGAGCGCAGCGCCCGCTTGAGCGCTTCCCAGGCGAACGGCTGCGTCAGCAGCCTGAGCGCATCGAGCACCAGGTAGCCGCCGTTCGCGCGATGCAAGGCGCCCGCCTTGATGAGCGTGAAGTCGGTCACCAGCGTGCCCATCTGCGCGATGTGCTCGATGCGGCCCGAGAGGTTGTCATGCGTCGGGTTGTCCTCGTAGACGATCGGCGCGCCCTTCGCGTCCTCGTGCCCGATCAGCATGTTCACCGCGTAGCGGCGCAGCGGCTGCTCGGAGGCCTCGCCTTGCAGCACGGGGAACCCGAACACGGTCGGCTGCTCGCCGTCCTTGGGCTGCTGGAAGAACTCCGCGTGGTCGAGCACGTCCTCCTGCACGTCGGCGAGGTACTTGCGCACCTGCGGCAAGGCCTCGTACTCGGCCTTCAGCTCCTCGATCAGGCTGTTGACCGCGGTCTGGGTCACTGCGCGGTTGAGCTCCCGCAGCTTGTGCTGTGCCTCGCGCCGCCACTTCGGCACTTCGTGGATCACGCCCTCGAGCTCCTGCTGCAGAACTTCGATCGCATCCTCCAGGCGCTTTTGCTCGGCGGCCGGCAGCTCGTGGAACTCCTGCGGGCTCATCACCGCGTCCTTGCGCATCGGCGCGAAGCCGAAGCCGCCGGGCGTGCGCAGCAATGCAATGCCCTGTTCCTTGGCACGCTCGCCGATCGCGCCGAACGCCTGCTCCTGGTGCTCGCTGAAGGTGCTCTCGATCTCCTGGCGCCGGCTGCGGTACTGGTCGGTTTCGAACGCGGCGGGAATCCCCGCGCGCAGGTCATCGACCAGCCGCTCCATCGATCGCTTGAACTTCGGCGCCTGCCCGGCAGGCAGCTGCAACGCGCGCGGCTTGTGCGGCGTCTCGAAATTGAACACGTAGCACCAGTCCGGCGGCACCTCGCGTGCGGGCGCCTGCTGCTCGAGGAAGCTGCGCACGATCGTGCGGCGCCCGACGCCCTCGGGCCCCATCGCGAACAGGTTGTATCCTTCGCGCCGGATGCCGATGCCGAACCGGATCGCGTCCGCCGCGCGCCGCTGGCCCAAGGCCTCGCCGAGGTCTTCGAGCTCTGCGGTGGTGTCGAAGTCGAACCGGGCGGGATCGCAGGCGCTGCGCAGCTCCGAGGGTGCCAGCGTCCGAATGGGAGTTTGCGACGGCTTGTCCATTGTTGGTGCCTTTGCTCCGAGTGTGCCGACGGGGGAGGGTGTAAGGTTGACTTGCGTCAAGGGCGGCGTGTTTGATCTCGGTCAATGGCGTCCCGCACCCGGAGGGCTAGCTTGGGCGGGCCAACCGGAGCCCGAGCCATGAGCCGAACGACCGACCCGCTGCCGAAGGTCGTCGAAGTGAGCATCGCGTCCGATGCACGGCAGGTGCGCGGCGAGTTGCGTGTGCCGCATGACGCGAGCGGCGTGGTCGCATTCGCGCACGGCAGCGGCAGCGGGCGCTACAGCCCGCGCAACCGCTTCGTCGCGCAGGAGCTGCGCAGGCTGCGCCTCGCCACGCTGCTCGTCGATCTGCTCGAGGAAGACGAGGCCAAGGACCGGGACAAGGTATTCGACATCGGCTTGCTCGCCGTGCGCCTGCTCGCCGCGGCGCGCTGGCTGCGCGCAGAAGGGCTCACCCGCTCGCTCGCGATCGGCTACTTCGGCGCGAGTACCGGCGCGGCGGCGGCGCTCTCGGCCGCGGCCGAGGCGCCGGAGCTGGTCGCCGCCGTGGTCTCGCGCGGCGGCCGCCCGGACCTGGCGGCGCGCGCGCTGGCGCGGGTGAAGGCGCCGACGCTGCTCATCGTCGGCGCGAAGGACGAGCAGGTGCTCGACTGGAACCGCGACGCCTACGGGCAGCTGCAGACCGAGAAGGAGCTGGTGGTGATCCCCGGCGCCTCGCACCTGTTCGAGGAGGCGGGGACGCTCGAGGAGGTTGCGCGTCATGCCGCACGCTGGTTCGTGCGCCATCTTGGCTCCGGAGCGCGGCGATGAACCCGGCGCTCGCCGTGCTCGCGGGCGACGCGCATCCCGCGCTCGCCGCGCAAGTCGCGGGCCTCTGCGGGGCGCGGCTGCTGCCGTGCCCGGTCTCGGCGTTCGCCGACGGCGAAACGCGCGTGCGCATCGACGCCGACCTGCGCGACGTCGACCTCCATATCCTGCAGCCGACCTGCGCGCCGACCAACGAGCGGCTGATGACGCTCGCGTTGATGGCCGAGGCGGCGCGCGCCGCGGGCGCGGCGCGCGTCACCGCGCTAGTGCCGTACTTCGGCTACGCCCGACAGGACGTGCGCAAGCACGCGGGCGAACCGCGCTCGGCGCAGCTCGCGGCGCGCCTGCTGGCCGCCGCAGGCGTCGACCGGCTAGTGGTGCTCGAGCTGCATTCGCCGGCGCTGGAAAGCGCGTTCCCGATGCCGCTCGTCCACCTGCTCGCCGACGATGCGCTGCTGCCGGCGGTGCGCGCCTGGGCGCTGCCCGCCATGACGATCGTGTCGCCCGACGCCGGGGGGCTCAAGCGTGCGCAGCGCTGCGCAGCGGCGCTGGCGGCGCCGCTCGCGGTGCTCGCCAAGACGCGCCCGCGCGCCGACGTCGCCGTGGCGCTGGAAGTGCTGGGCGAGGTGCGCGGCCGCGACTGCCTGATCCTTGACGACATGGCGAGCACCGGCGGCACGATCGCAGCCGCCGCAGCGGCGCTGCGCGCGGCAGGGGCGCGCGAGGTCCATGCGCTGTTCGTCCATGCGGTGCTCGCGTCCGGGGCGCTGGAGCGCATCGGCGCGGCGCGCCCGGGCCGCGTCGCGACCACCGACAGCGTGCCGCTGGCGCCCGGGGCGCGTGTCGAGGTGATCGGCGTCGCGCCGCTGCTGGCGCGTGCAGTGGCGGGGCTCGCGGCGCATTGACAAGCGCCGGCGGCGCAGGCAAATAAGTCGCGTGCAACCGGAACCATCGAGCGCGGAGTCCGGCGCGCGGCTCCTCGAGCTGCTGCGCGTGCTAACGCGCGAGCTGCGTCCGCACGACGAGAGCGTCGGCGCCCTGGGGCTCGATCACTCGCTGGAGCGCGACTTCGGCCTCGACAGCCTGGCGCGGGTCGAGCTCGCCGCGCGCGTCGAGCAGGCCTTCGGCGTGCGCCTGCCGGAGAAAGCGTTCAGCGAGGCCGAAACGCCGCGCGACCTGCTGCGCTTCGTCGGCAGCGCCCCGGCGGCCGAGTTCCTGGCGCCCGAGCGGGCTCCGGTGCCGGCCCAGGCGCCCGAGGCGGTCGACCAGGCGCCCGCGTCGGTGCAGACGCTCACCGAGGCGTTCGACTGGCACGTCGCGCGTCATCCGCAACGCGTGCACATCACGCTCTACGGCGAGCGCGACGCGCCCGAGGAAATCAGCTACGGCGCATTGGCCGAGGCCGCGCGCGCCTTCGGCGCGGGCCTCGCGGCGCGCGGCGTCGCAGCGGGCGAGCGCGTCGCCATCATGCTGCCCACGAGCCGCGAGTTCTTCGTGGCGTTCTACGGTGCGCTGCGCATCGGGGCGATCCCGGTGCCGCTGTATCCGCCGGCGCGGCCGGCGCAGCTCGAGCAGCACTTCCGGCGCATCGCGGGCATCGTCGCCAACAGTGGCGCGCAATTGTTCGTCACCATCGGGCAGGCGAAGGCCTTCGCCCACGTGTTGCAGGCGCACGCCGAGTCGCTGCGGCACGTCGCGACGGTCGGCGAAGTGCTCGACGCCGACGGCGCCGTGCCGGCGCATCGCGCGGCGGCCGGAGACACCGCGTTCCTGCAATACACCTCGGGCAGCACCGGCAGGCCCAAGGGCGTGGTGCTGTCGCACGCGAACCTGCTCGCCAACCTGCGCGCCATGGGCGCGGCCGCGCGCGTCAGCTCGGCCGACACGTTCGTGTCGTGGCTGCCGCTGTACCACGACATGGGGCTGATCGGGGCCTGCCTCGGCTCGATGCTGTTCGCTTTCCCGCTGGTGCTGATGTCGCCGCTCGCGTTCCTGTCGCGCCCGGCGCGCTGGCTGCGGCGCATCCAGCGGCACCGCGGCACGATCACCTCGGCGCCGAACTTCGCCTACGAGCTGTGCCTCACCAAGCTTTCGGATGCCGAGCTCGAGGGGCTCGACCTCGGCTCGCTGCGGCTTTCGTTCAACGGCGCCGAGGCGGTCAGCGCCGACACCGTCGAGCGCTTCTGCGAGCGCTTCGCGCGCTACGGCTTCCGGCGCGGGGCGATGACGCCGGTCTACGGGCTGGCCGAGTGCTGCCTCGGTACCGCCTTCCCGCCGCTCGGGCGCGGCGCGCTCGTCGAGCGCGTCGACCGCGCGCATTTCCAGGGCCACGGCATCGCGCGCCTGGCGCGCGACGACGACCCGCGGCCGCTGCGCGTGGTGGCCTGCGGGCGTGCGCTGGCGGGCCACGCGCTGCGCGTCGTCGACCAACGCGGGCGCGAGCTCGGCGACCGCGTGCAGGGGATGGTCCAGTTCGCGGGCCCCTCCGCGACCAGCGGCTATTTCGAGAACCCGGAGGAGACCGCGAAGCTGATCGACGGCGACTGGCGCAACACCGGCGATCTCGGCTACCTTGCCAGCGGCGAGTTGTTCATCACGGGGCGCGCCAAGGACGTGATCATCCGCGGCGGCCACAATATTCATCCGATGGAGCTGGAGGAAGCCGCGGGCGAGGTGAACGGCGTGCGCCACGGCGGCGTGGCGGTGTTCGCGGCGAGCGACTCGCGCACCGGCACCGAGCGGCTGGTGGTGCTCGCCGAGACGCGCGAGACGAAGCCCGAGGAGCGCGCGCGCATCGTCGCCGAGATCAACCACCTGGCCGTCGACCTGATCGGCATGCCGGCCGACGAAGTGGTGCTCGCGCTGCCGCGCACGGTGCTCAAGACTTCGAGCGGCAAGATCAGGCGTGCCGCCTGCCGCGAGTTCTACGAGCGCGGTACGCTGGGCGCCGAGCGGCGCCCGGCCTGGGTGCAGCTCGCGCTGCTCGCCGCCGAGGGCGTCGCCGGGCGTGCGCGCCGCGCGCTGGCGCGTGTGGGTGAGCTGCTATGGGGCAGCTGGGCGTGGACGAGCCTCGTCCTGGTCATGCTGCCCGCGTGGCTGCTGATCGCCGCAACGCGGCGCCCGGCGCACGCGCGCGCGATCGCGCGCGGCGCGGCACGGCTGCTGTTCACGCTGTGGGGCACGACGCCGCGCGTAGAGGGCGCCGAGCGCCTCGCCCCCGGGCTGAACGCGATCGTCGTGTCGAACCATGCGAGCTATCTCGACGGCCTGCTGCTCACCGCGGCGCTGCCGCCGCGCATCGCCTTCGTCGCCAAGCGCGAGCTGGCGCCACAGCTGTTCGCGGGCACGCTGCTCGGGCGTCTCGGCAGCCTGTTCGTCGAGCGCGTCGACGTCGCGCGCGGCGTCGAGGACCAGCGCGCGATCGAGGCCCGCGCGCGCGCGGGCCTCGCGCCGCTGGTGTTTCCCGAGGGAACGCTGCGGCGCGAGCCAGGCCTGCTGCCGTTTCGCATGGGGGCTTTCGTCTCGGCCGTGACCGCGGGCGCGGCGGTGGTGCCGGTGGTGCTGCGCGGCACGCGCAGCATGCTGCCCGACCAGATCTGGTTCCCGCGCCCGGGCCGGCTCGAGGTGCTGGTGTGCGAGCCGCTCCTGCCCGACGGCGCCGACTGGCACGCCGCGATCCGCCTGCGCGACCGCGCGCGAGAGGCGATCCTGGCGCGCGTCGGCGAGCCGGATAGCGCGCGCGCGCGCGTCGACTTCAGGGCGCTCGCCGGCCCGCCGCCGCGCGAGGCCTGAAGCGCGCCGGGTCGAGCGCGTCGGCGAGCATGCCCTCGAGCGGCAGCGGCTCGCCTTCGACGATGCTCGCCAGCAGCTCGGCGGCGAGCGCGGCCCAAACCAGGCCGCGCGAGCCGTAGGCGAACGCGCCGTAAAGGCCCGGCGCGAGCGCGCCGACCACCGGCAGGCGGTCGCGCGTCACCGCGCGGAAGCCGACGCGGCCTTCGAGCGCGCCGGGATCGAGGCCGCGCGCCGCGCCGGGCAGGATCCTCTCCAGGCGCTCGAGGTTGGCGGCGTGGCCCGCGGCGCGCGGCGCCGGGTCGAGGTCGTCGAAATCATAGGTCGCACCGACCACCGCGATCCCGTCCACCGCGGGCAGCGCGAGCCCGCCGCGCAGCACCACCACGCGCGGCGCGCGCACCCGGTCGGCGGGCAGGTAGCTCAGCTGGCCGCGCACGCTGCGCAGCGCGATCCCGGCGCCGGGGGCGAGGCGCGCGGCGTCGGCGGCATTGGCGAGCACCGCCACCGGAGCGCTCGCGATCGCCGTGCCGGTCGCGTCGCCCGCGGTCCAGCCTTGCCCGTCGTGCGAGAGCGTAGCGACCTCGAGGCCGAAGCAGGCTTCGGCGAGCGCGTGCGCGAGCTGCGCGCGCGCCAGGCTCGGCGGCCGTACCCAGCCGCTTTGCGGGAACCAGATGCCGCCCGCGGCCACCCCGACGCCGGCGATGCGCGAGGCCTCGTCGCGCGCGGCGTAGCGCGCGTACTCCGGCGGGTAGCCGAGCGCCTCGAGCGACGCGCGCTGCGCGGCTTCCTCGTCGGCCTCGCGCGCCAGGTGCAGCGTGCCGCAGCGCGCCCAGGCGACGGCGGGCAGCGCCTGCCAACGGCGCAGCGCGTACAGCGTCCCGGCGCGAGTCAGGCGCGCGAGCACGCTGTCGTCGGGCGTGACCACCGGATGGAAGGCGCCCGCGTGGTTGCCCGAGGTCTCCGCCGCCGCCTCCCGCCGACGCTCGACGAGCGTCACCTGCCAGCCGCGCGCGGCGAGGCGCTCGCTCACCGCGGCGCCGGCGATCCCCGCGCCCACCACCAGCGCACGGCGCTCGGGCCAGGGCTTCGCCGCCGGCGCGTCTTGCGTCCTCCAGCGCGGCGCGTAGCGCGCCGCGAGCATGTCGCGCTTGGCGGCGAAGCCGGCGCGCTTCTCGACCTCGAATCCCGCGGCTTCGAGCGCGGCGCGCACCGCCGCGGCGGCGCTCCAGGTGGCGGCGGTGGCGCCGCGCGCCGCGCGCCAGGCGAGCGCCTTCATGTTCGCCCCGGACCACATCTCCGGGTTCTTCGCCGGCGCGAAGCCGTCGAGGTAGATCGCGTCGGCGGCCAGGCGCAGCTGCGGCAGTGCCTCGGCGACGTCGGCGAACGCGAGCGTCAGCACGACGCGGCCTGCGTCGAATTCGAGACGGTGCATTCCGGGGACGAGCAGCGGCCAGGCCGCGCGCAGCTCGGCGTCGAGCGGCGCGAGTTCGGGAGTGCGCGCGTGCAGCTGGGCGAGGTCGCCGGCGCGGAACGGATGCTTCTCGATCGAGACGAAATGCAGCCGCTCGCAGCGCAGCGGGTCTGCGCGCCACGCTGCCCAGGTCGCGAGGAAGTTGAGCCCGAGGCCGAATCCGGTCTCGAGCACCGTGAACACGCGGCGCCCGGCCCAGCGTCCGGGCAGTCCGTTGCCGGCGAGGAACACGTGCCGCGCCTGCGCCGGCCCCCCGGCGGCGCTGTGGTACACGTCGTCGTAGGCCTCCGACCATGGGGTGCCGTCGGGGGCGTAGCCCGGACGGGCGGGTACCAGCGGCGCAGGCATGGCGCGGGCAGTATAGCGATTTGACGTGCCTCAAGCCGCGCGGCGCGATCCGGAGTAGCGTTTAGCTGTAGTTGGCAAGGACAAGGGGGCGTCTATGGAAACTTCGTTTGCAAGCTCCGTCCTGTTTGCGTCCGCGCTGGCCGGGGCGGCGATGCTCGGTTACGGGCTGATTGCGAGCTGGAGGCGCATGCTGCGCGGCGAGAGCCGGCTGCTCGTCGGGCGCATGATGCAGCGCCTGGGCATCGCGCCCGCGGATGTGCGAAGCGCGGGGCTCGACCGCGAGATGGCGCTGGCGAACCGGCGCTGCGTGCTGTGCGCCGCGCAGCAGGAGTGCGCCGCGTGGCTCGATTCGGGTGCGCGCGAGGGCTACGAGAAGTTCTGTCCCAACGCTCAGCTGTTGCGGAACATCGGGTCCCCCCGTTAGGCCGCGCATCGCCGCTGCCGCTGCGTAGAATAGGGGGGTCGAGTAGGAGGTCCCCCGTGAACAAGCCCGCAGACATCAGGCATCACACCGTCCCGCTGTGGATCGGCGGCAAGCCCGTTGCGCCCTCGGGGCGCATGGGCGAGGTCTACAACCCCGCGACCGGGCAAGTCGCCAAGAAGGTCGTATTTTCAGACGCGAAGATGGTCGACGCCGCGGTCAAGGCGGCCGCCGCGGCGTTTCCCGCGTGGCGCGACACGCCGCCGCTCAGGCGCGCGCGCATCATGCAGAAATTCCTCGCCCTGCTGCAGGCCAGCCAGAAGGAGCTCGCGCAGCTCGTGACCGAGGAGCACGGCAAGACGCTGCCCGACGCCATGGGCTCGGTGCAGCGCGGCATCGAGGTGGTCGAGTTCGCCTGCGGCATTCCGCACCTGCTGAAGGGCGAGTTCTCGGAGAACGTCGGCACCGCGGTCGACACGCACACTTTGCGCCAGCCGGTGGGCGTGTGCGCGGGCATCACGCCGTTCAACTTCCCGGTGATGGTGCCGCTGTGGATGTTCCCGGTGGCGATCGCCTGCGGCAACACCTTCGTCCTCAAGCCCTCGGAGAAGGTGCCCTCGGCCTCGATCCGCATGGCCGAGCTGTTCCATGAGGCTGGGCTCCCGGCGGGCGTGCTCAACGTGGTGCACGGCGACAAGGAAGCGGTCGACGCGATCCTCAATCATCCCGGCGTCCACGCGGTGTCCTTCGTCGGCTCGACGCCGATCGCGAAATACATCTACGAGACCTGCGCCAAGACGGGCAAGCGTGTGCAGGCGCTCGGCGGCGCGAAGAACCACGCCGTGGTGCTGCCCGATGCGGACCTGGAGTTCACCGCCGACGCGCTGATCGGCGCGGCCTACGGCTCGGCCGGCGAGCGCTGCATGGCGATCAGCGCCGTGGTCGCGGTGGGCGCGGCGGGCGATCCGCTGGTCAAGCTGCTCGAGAAAAAGGCGCAAGCGATCAAGATCGGGCCGGGGGACCAGGACGGCGTGGACATGGGGCCACTCATCACGGCGCAGCACCGCGACAAGGTCGCGGGCTACGTCGCGCAGGGCCTCAGGGAAGGCGCGAAGCTGGTGCTCGACGGGCGCGCGCGGGCGCTGCCCGAGGAAGGCTTCTTCCTCGGCACCACGCTGTTCGACCACGTCAGGCCCGACATGAAGATCTACCAGGAGGAGATTTTCGGACCGGTGCTCGTCGTTGTCAGAAAGAATTCCCTCGAAGAAGCGATCGCGCTGGTCAATTCGAATCCCTACGCCAACGGCACCGCGATCTTCACCGAGAGCGGAGGCGCGGCGCGACGCTTCGAGAACGAGATCCAGGTCGGCATGGTCGGGGTCAACGTGCCGATCCCGGTGCCGGTGGCGTTTTACTCGTTCGGCGGCTGGAAGAATTCGCTGTTCGGCGACCTGCACGTGCACGGCGTCGAGGGCGTCAAGTTCTACACTCGCACCAAGGCGATCACGCGCCGCTGGCCGCACCAGGACACCCCCGCGCCCGGCTTCAACATGCCGACGCTGGGCTAGTCCCCGGGTCGCGAGTAGCCCTGAAGATCGCGCGCTGGTCGCTGCAGTTCTACCGCCTGCCGTACGCGCGCGAGGTGGTGTGGTCGAACGCAACCGAAAGCGCCGGCGTGTTCGCCTTGCTCACGCTGACTGCGGATGACGGCTGCGTCGGCATCGCCGAGGGCACCGTGAAGGCGACCTGGTCGGCGGTCTCGCCGCGCTCGCTCGCGGCGGCGCTCGAGGACGTGCTGCTGCCGCGCGTCATCGGCCGCGACGTCGACGAGGTACCGCGGGCCTTCGCCGGGGTGCCCGAAAACCGCCTCGCCAAGGCGCTCGTCGACAATGCCTGCTGGACCATGCGCGCGGCCGCGGCGCGCAAGCCGCTGTGGCAGCTGTGGGGCGGCTCGCGCAAGGTCGAGCTTGCGTGGACCGTGACGCGCAGGGCGCCGGCGCTGATGGCCCTCGAGTCGAAGGAGGCGTGCGAACGCCACGGCTTCAGGACTCTCAAGGTGAAGGGCGGGCAGGGCCTGGAGACCGATCTCGCGGCGCTGGAGAGCATCCGCGCCGCGGTCGGCCCGGATGTCGAGCTCTATGTCGACGCCAATTCCGCTTATCGGCGCGAGGAGGCGCTCGACTACGTGCGCGCGATCGCCGCCGCCGGGGCCCGCGTGGCGGAGGATCCGAGCCCGCTCGCGCCGGACGCCGAGTTCGAGGCGCTGCAGCGTGCCTGCGGCATACCCATCCTGGTCGACTCGAGCTGCGCCTCGGCGGCCGACGCGCGGCTGTTCCTCGAGCGCGGCGCGCGCGCGCTGTCGGCCAAGCCGGGGCGCGTCGGGCTGTCCGAGGCGCGCGCGGTCGCGGCGCTCGCCGGGCGCGCTCGGGCGAAGGTGGCGGTCGGCATCTACGCCGAGAGCCTGCTCGGCACGCTTGTCAGCCTGCAGCTGCCCGGCACCATGCCGGCGGAGCAGACGTTCTACCTCGGCATGACCGAGCAGGTCGCGGCGCTCGACCTTCCCGTGCGGGAGGGCTGCGTCGAGCTGCCCGAGACCGCGGACTACGCCTCGCTGGTCGACTGGGAAAAAGTGAAGCGCTTCACGCTCTGACGCCCGCGCTAGGCGCTCTAGCGCCCGCGGAAGCGGGGCTTTCGTTTCTCGTTGAACGCGCGCACGCCTTCGCGGCGGTCCTCGGTGCCCACCAGGCGGTTGTAGGCCTCGATCTCGAACCGGTAGCCGGTGAGCAAATCCGTCTGCAGGCCGTAGTGCACCGACTTCTTCGCCTGGCGCACGGAAAGCGGCCCGTTCCCCGCGATCTCGCGCGCCGTCTCGAGCGCATCGGCAAGCACGCGGGCGGGCTCGCATACGCGGTTCACCAGGCCCCATTCGAGGGCCTGCCGCGCGTCGATCGCGCGCGCGCTCATGATCATCTCCTTGGCGCGACGCTCGCCGACCGCGCGCGCGAGGTTCTGCGTGCCCATGCCGCCGGGCATGATGCCCAGGCGCACCTCCGAGAGCGCGAAGCGCGCCTGGGGCGCGGCGTAGGCGAAATCGCAGCACAGGGCTAGCTCGAGACCGCCGCCGTAGGCGTGCCCGTTGACCGCAGCGATCACCGGCAGCGGGCACTCGACGAGCGCGACGAAGCAGCGCTCGAAAATCTCGTGCTGCGTGCGCCAGGCCTCGTCGCTCATGCCGTCGCGCTCCTTGAGGTCGCCGCCGGCGCAGAACGCCCGCTCGCCCGCGCCGGTGAGGACCACGCAGCGCAGCTCGCCCGGCTCGGCGGTGAGCCGGGTCCACAGGGCGTATTGCTCGAGCCCCATCTGCGTGTTGAGCGCATTGAGCGCGTCGGGACGATCGAGCGTCACGACGAGCACGTGCTCGCCGTCGCGCTCGAGGCGAAGCGTTTCGAATTTGGGCAGGTTCATGTGTCGCCTTGTCGATCCGGGCGGAATATTATCGGGGGCATTTGCCGCGAGGCATAGCTCCGGGAACAACGATGACGGAACAGGCAATACAACCGGGCGCGAGCCAATGGATCGGCAAGCCGTTGCGCCGGCTCGAAGACCAGAAGCTGCTCACCGGCCAGGGCCGATTCACCGACGACGTGTCGCCGGAGAATGCGGCGCATGCGGCGTTCGTGCGCTCGCCGCACGCGCACGCCAGGATCGCCCGGATCGACCTCGCCGCGGCGCGCGCGGCGCCCGGAGTGCTCGCGGTGTTCGCCGGCGCCGACGTGCTCGCGGCCGGCCTCGCGCCGGTGCCGTTCACGCAGCTGCACAAGCGCCCCGACGGCGCCGACATGACGGTGCCGCCGCGCCACGCGTTGACCGCCGACGTGGCGCGTTTCGTCGGCGACGCGGTGGCAATGGTGGTGGCCGAAACGCGCGACGGGGCGCGCGACGCGGCCGAGCTGGTGGAGGTGGACTGGGAGCCGCTGCCGGCGAACGCCGACCTGCCGAGGGCGGGACGGTCCGACGCGCCGGTGCACTGGGCGCCGGCTTTCACCCCCGAATTCGGCAACATCGCGGCCATCTACCGCATGGGCGAGCCGGCGGCGGCGCAGGCCGCCTTCGCCGCCGCGGCGCACGTCGTGAAGCTGCGCGTCGTCAATCAGCGGGTGGTCGCGAACCCGCTCGAGCCGAGGGCGCTCGTCGCGGGTTACGACGCCGCGACTGGGCGCTTCACGCTCTACTGCCCGACGCAGAACACGCACACCGTGCGCGGCCAGCTCGCCAAGGTACTCAAGGTCGAGGAAGACAGACTCCGCATCGTGTGCACCGACCTGGGCGGCGGCTTCGGTGCGCGCGGCTACGCCTACCCCGAGCACGCAGCGCTGTGCTTTGCGGCGCGCGCGCTCAAGCGCCCGGTCAAGTGGCGCGCGGATCGCTCGGAGAATTTCCTCGCGGAGGTGCACGGACGCGACAGCGTCACGCAAGCCGAGCTGGCGATCGACCGCGAGCAGCGCTTCACCGCGCTGCGCATCCGCACGCTCGCCGATATCGGCGCCTATGCCTCGAGCTTCGGCGCCTGCGTGCCGGCGATGTCGGGCGTGCGCGCGCCCACCGGCGTGTACGACATCCCGCTGCTCGATCACGAGGTGCGGATGCTGTTCACCAACACCACGCCGATCGATGCCTACCGCGGCGCCGGGCGCCCCGAGATGGGCTACCTCCTGGAGCGCCTCGTGAGCCGCGCGGCGCGCGAGCTGCAGGTCGACCCGGTCGCGCTGCGCATGAAAAACATGGTGCAGCCCGCGCAGATGCCCTACAAGAACCCGGCGGGCCTGGTGTACGACTGCGGCGATTTTCCGAAGCTGCTAAGGGAGGCGCTCGCCGCGGCCGACTGGGACGGCTTCGCCGCGCGCAAGACCGGCGCGGCGAAGCGCGGCAAGCTCTACGGCAGGGGGCTTGCCTGCTACATCGAGATCACCGGCAGCGCGCGCGTCACCGAGGAGGTGAGCCTGACGATCGAGGCCGATGGGACGGTGACGCTGGTCTCCGGCACGCAGCAGATCGGGCAGGGCATCCAGACCTCGTACGCGCAGATCGTCGCCGAGTTGCTCGGCGTACCGCCCGATGCGGTGCGCGTGATCCAGGGCGACACCGACATCGCGAAGACGGGCGGCGGCGCGGGCGGCTCGCGCAGCCTGCAGGTGGGCGGCAGCGCCGCGCTGGTCGGCGCGCGCGTGCTGATCGATACCGGCAAGGCGCTCGCGGCGAAGGCGCTCGAGGCCGCGGCGGTGGACATCGAGTTCGGCGGCGGCCGCTACCGCATCGCCGGGACCGACCGCTCGATCGGTCTGGCGGAGCTGGCGGCGAAGCAGCCCGAGCGGCGCATCAGCGTGTCGCACACCGAGACGGTGAAGGGGCAGACCTGGCCGAACGGCTGCCAGGTGTGCGAGGCCGAGATCGACGTCGATACCGGCGAGGTGCGCCTCGCGCGGCTGGTGGCGGTCGACGACGTGGGACGCGTGATGAACCCGCTGATCGCCGAGGGCCAGGTGCACGGCGGCATGATGCAGGGGATCGGCCAGGCGCTGATGGAGCAATCGGTGTACGACGAGAACGGACAGCTGCTTACCGGGTCGTTCATGGACTACGCCATGCCGCGCGCCGACGCGCTGCCCGAGCTCGAGACCGGGTTCGACGAGTCGGTGCCGAGCGCGCTCAATGCGCTGGGCGCGAAAGGCGTGGGCGAAGCGGGCT
>Ga0316628_100000366_pt1 | contig 28387 bp, 15 predicted proteins | sample OWC_Aug_M2_C1_D5_FD_207648 | JGI IMG/M metagenome (GOLD analysis project Ga0316628, IMG submission 207648) | Wetland soil microbial communities from Old Woman Creek delta, Ohio, United States - OWC_Aug_M2_C1_D5_C | ecosystem: Environmental > Terrestrial > Soil > Wetlands | place: USA: Ohio...
ATGCGTTTTTGGTAGTTAAGGGGTCCAAACTCTCGCTGCCCGCCAGGTAAGAAGAGGATCACCGGATTGAGATGCTGTCGAAGATTATCTTGGCATCGCTGATTGTGACGCTGTCTATTACTACGGTTCCTGGGATGCGCGAAAGATAATCGCAGGTGTACCCTCCCATGAGCGTAACTGTCTTGTTTTTTCCGAACGTTAGTGCACCCTCGAAGTCGACGGCCTGTATATCGATGGTGTCTGTTCCGTCGTCAGCTATTTCATCGTAAGCAGTCTGTATCGAGGTATAAGGATTTCCGGCCCTCCTCAGCGGAGCGTTGCCGCAGACGGCGGCGCTGATGTATGCGTTCTTCGACATTGTGTCCGAGCCGTTGGCGCTTATCACGGTAAGCGAGATGTTATAAGGGCCGGTCCCTTTAAATGTGTGCGCCGGGTTTTGTAAGTTGCTTGTCTCTCCGTCTCCGAAATTCCAGTCCCAGCCCGTCGGGCTGTTGTCTGACAGATCCGTAAAGATTACCTGAAACGGAACAACATTTCCGGCCAGAGGCGTGCCGGAGAAGTTTGCAGCCGGAGGCACTCCAGTTTGTGTCACTATGAACGTCTTGTTCGCCACGTTGATATTGCCGGTCCTTGACGGGACTTCAGTGCATGCGTCAACAGAGTAAGACACCGTGCCGGACCCTGTGCCGCTTCCCGAGGCCGTGACCCAGTCAAGGCCCTCCGTTGCTGTCCAGGGGCAGATCGCTTGCGTCGTCACCGTAAAGCTATTCGGTCCGCCGTTATAGCCGAAGGTCTGACTTCCGGGGGATAGCGAGTATGTGCATCCTGCCTGGGTCACTGTGAATGTCCGGCCGGCAACGGTCATCGTGCCGCTCCTGCTTCCGAATCCCGTATATGAAGAAACAGAATAGTTCACCGTGCCGCTGCCGGAGCCGGGGGAACCTCCTGTGACGGTAAGCCACGAAGGATTATTGCTCACCGCTGTCCAGCCACAGCCCTGGTCCGCCGTCACCGCCACTGAATCTGCTCCGCCGTTGGGGTCAAAGGAATCAGACGTAGGATTGATGGAATAACTGCAGCCCAGCCTGAAGTTGGCGACGGTGAAGGCAGTATTGTTGAGTGTCTTTCTGTTGTCCGCAGCATTGGGCATTCCTTCGGCTATGCCCAGGGGATCGAAGTTATAGAGTAAATCAGGGTTGGACCAGTACTGAATCCGTGTGCAATTGAAGCCGCCTGCAGCACATTGATCGTTATACGCCATGATCGATCGCCAACGGTCGGTCGTGTTAAGAAAACCATGGCTGTACGCAAAGGGCATAGTGCCGGAGTCTACATACCAGTCATGGCGGGCGCCCATGTTATGGCCCATCTCGTGGCCGAATGAATAATAGCCGGTTGCGCATGTCCTGTTCACGACGCTGAAGCCGTACGGGGCAAATCCTGATGACACCGATGTCATCAACCAGGCGATTCCGCAGGATGACCCCGGATAGTACACCCAGAGACTCACCAGATCCGCCTTATGGGTGTCTCTGAGTGGATGAACATTGTCGATAAATCCATCGATATACGTGAGCCGGTTGAGGTCTGTTCCAATAGCCCCCGATTGCGTGTACGCTACCTGCTCGGTATGCGCGAGCTGCACCCGTTGGGTAATGCCGCTGTTTAGGTACGACTGGTTTGTCTCGTCGATGGCGAGCTGGATCTGGGACTCCAACGCCGCAACACTTCCGGCCGATGCAACAGCGTCGGCGGTATAGACCACCATGACGTCAATGAACGAGCCGTCATCGGCCTGCATCACATACTGAAAATCCCGGTCGGCCGGGGTCTGTGGTGGTATGCGCGGCTCTGATTCGGGTGGGAACGCCGACGGGTCGATCTCCACTACCCGATGAATGCCTGAGGACAGGGGTCTGACCTGAAACATCCTGCCACTATGGACTATGTTGCCGGTGATGCTGCCGTCCTGCACAACCAGGATGACGCTGCTCAACGGATCACCGGGGATGCGGCCGAACCAACTCAGCCGCGAAGCCGACCTGCGTTCTGCGCGATCCCTCACGGCAATGAGGCTCACGTCATCAAAGAGGTTCAGCATTATGGATTCAGATGCATCCAGGGCCCCGGGTCCATCCACCGCCGCACGATTGATCAGGACCATTTGTTCCCTCACCTCAATGGGATCAGGGATCGGGCTGTCGGACAGAAGAGCAGCGTTTTGGCCGTCTGCCGGAACAAAAAGCCCAGGTAGACCTTCTCCGAAGGCAGATGCTGCAGCGCTCAGCAACAGGACGTTTACTGCAACGAAAACGAAGAATAGATAAGGCTTGCGGATCTTGAAGATATTGCAACTACTCATACAATAAGATAGCTTAGCAAATATGATGCCCGAAAATCTGTTTGAAAACTTCAGAATTTAGCATGACTTACACAGGCCGGGAGTATAGTTAATGACAAAAAATGGGACTTTCTTTCCGGTGAGCGTGACTTATCCGACGGTCATACGCCAATTTTACATAAATGCCGAGGTTGAAGGCGCCTGTCGTCAGAGTCCCCAGAAATCGCCATGATCACGACGCCGGGTACGAGGTACTGGCAGTAGTCGACCTTGACACCGATTTTATTACCGTTCACCCTCCTCCAGGTCCGACGCGTGAATCTATCGAATGCCCATCGCCTTTTCGATGCTTGCCTGGGCCACCCTGTAGTCGTAGAGCGCCTGGTTATTCGCGGTCTTTGCAACGGCGAGCGATACCTCGGCGTCAGAGACTTCGATAGGGTTTCCCACGCCGGCTGCATACCTGCCGTTGGCTATCTCGAAGTTCTCGGTCGCCTGCTTCACGGTGAGTTCGGTGTTGGAGATACTCTCTTCGGCCACTAGCAGGTTCAGGTAGGCCTGCTGCACATCGAGCAGGATGGACTGTCTTAGCGCCTCCTCGTTCGCCTTCGCGGCACCGAAGTTCGCCTTCGCTTCCCCGACCTGGTTCTTTGTGAGAAAACCGCTGAAGATCGGGAACGTAAGGGCTACCCCTGCACTCCAGCCCTCACCAGAAGGAAAGAAGACGGTGTCTGAGCGGTCATACGAGGCGTTGCCCGTCAATACTGGATAATATCCTGTTCTTGCGAGATCAACGGATCTTTCGAAGGACTTACTCGTTGCGACGGCGGACTGCAGGTCGGGCCTGTTCTTATACGCTGCTTCGATCGCCTGGCCAAAGGTAATTTCATACTTCTGAAATGCAAGGTTGTCCTCTACAACGTAGTCGGGGGCATCCGGCACTCCCATCGCGTTATTGAGGGTCACGTTCGAAACCTTCAGCGTGTTTTCAGCCCTGATCAGGGCAAGTTTAGCATTGCTCAGGTCGACCTCCGCCTTGGTGACGTCGAACTTAGGTCTTGTCCCTACTTCGTAGAATCCCTTTGCCTGATCGAGGTGGAGCTGGAACTGCTTCACGGTGTCAACGGCAACGACCCTGTTCCTCTGCGCGCGCAGCACGCCGTAATATGCCTGCTTCACGTTGAGGAGCACCTGTTCGATCGTGGTCTCGAGGTTCGATCTCGACGCATCGAGGTTGAACTTCTGTATATCGACCTGCGAACTCGTCTTGCCGAAATCGTAGATGTTCTGGGAGAGCGAGACGCTGCCTGAGAACTGGTCGAAACTGCTCGTCAGATTGCCGGCGGAAGTACCATCAACCCCGGTGGAAACCAGGCGCTGTGCACCTGTAATCGGCTTGATCCTGTTGTAAGCCCCCGACAGACCTATCTGGGGATAATAATTCGACTGAGCCTGTCCGACCCTACTTTGGCTGGCGCCAACGTTGTTCTGGCCCGCAAGTATGGTCGGATGCCTCATCACCGCGATCTCGACGCACCTCTGGAGCGTGAGCAGTTCGTCTTTCCTTATGATATCCTCAGCGCCTGCCTTAAAGGGTATGATGAATATGAGCAGAAGCGTAAATGAAATGATTCTTTTCATATAAAGACCTCCTGTCGAAAGCTCAAAATAGTGTCTATATTATATCTTTGCATACTTATTTATAAAACAGGGCGCCGGAGAAAATTACGACTGCAGTGCACCCTCTTCAGGTTTGAGTTTTTTCTTCTTCAGCAGGCCTCCTACTTTCTTCTGGAATGCGTCCATATAGTAGTAAACAACAGGGGTGATGTAAAGTGTCATGAGCTGCGAGAAGATAAGACCGCCCACCACGGCGAGTCCGAGCGGTCTCCGCGAGGATGCTCCAGAGCCGATGCCGAGGGCTATAGGGAGCGTGCCCATAAGGGCGGCCATGGTCGTCATCATGATCGGTCTGAAACGGACCAGTGCGCCTTCGAAGATCGCATCGAGGGGTGCCTTGCCCTCCTTGCGCTCGGCCTCAAGGGCGAAATCTATCATCATGATCGCGTTCTTCTTCACTATACCTATCAGCATGATCACGCCGACAAAGGCGTAAACGTTCAGCTCATAGCCGAAAAAAATCAGGGTGACAAGCGCTCCGAATCCGGCAGACGGAAGGCCGGAGAGGATAGTGAGGGGATGGATGTAACTCTCATAGAGGATACCCAGCACGATGTAGATTACGACGACGGCCATGAGAAGAAGAATCCAGAGCCCTTTCATGGACGACTGAAACGCCTGTGCTGAGCCCTGGAAGCTTGTCGTGACGGACTGCGGAAGGGTCTCACCTGCGGTTTTCTGCACCAAAGAGACCGCGTCGCTCAGTGCTATACCAGGCTTGAGATTGAATGATATCGTCACCGCCGGAAGTTGTCCGAGGTGGTTGACAGTCAGCGGCCCCAGACTTCTGGACAGCTTTGCAACTGTATTAAGAGGTACGAGGCTTGCCTTGCTCGAGCGGATATATAGCATCGAGAGGGCCGAGGGGTCCATCTGGTATTCGGGATCGAGTTCGAGGATCACCTGGTACTGGTTATTCGGGGCATAGATGGTCGATACCTGCCTCGAACCGTAAGCGTAATAAAGTGCGTCCTCGATCTGCTGGGCGGAGAGGCCTAGTGCGGCGGCCTTGTCGCGGTCGATCTCCACGGTCACCTGCGGGGATTTGATCTGCAGGTCGCTCGTGACGTCCTGAAGCTGGGTGATTGTCTTCATCTTCGCTTCAAGGGCCATTGCGCTCCTGTAAAGTTCGTCGGTATCAGGGCTCTGGAGGGTGAATTGGTACTGGCTCTTTGTCAGGGTCCCTCCGATCCTGATCGAAGGGAGGTTCTGCATGAACATCATGATGCCGGGCACTTTCGACACCTTCGGCCTGAGTTCCTGGATGATCTGGTCCGCGGAAAGCTTCCTCTGATCGTGCGGCTTCAGCCGCATGAAGATACGACCTGAATTGCTCGCGACGCTAAGGCCGCCTCCTCCTATGGCCGACATGAACTGGTCGATATTGGGGTCCTTGGAGACAATCTCCGCAAGTTGTTTCTGATGGCGTACCATATCATCGAAGGATATCCCCTGAGCCGCCTCGGTGAATGCAAATATCTGGCCGGTGTCCTCGGTGGGGAGGAAGCCCATCGGCATCTTTGTGAAGAGCCAGCCTGTGGCCAGTGTTAGGACTATTGTTACCCCTATGACGGTGCGCCGGTAGCGTATGACTACGGAGAGGGAAAGTTTATAAAAGTTGCGCATGCCGTCAAAGACCCGCTCCATGGCAAAGTAGAAACGGCCGTGTTTTTCGGTAGCAGGGGGCCTGAGAAAGCGGCTGCAGAGCATAGGGGTGAGAGTGAGGGAGACGAACCCCGAAATCAGTATCGCCATGCTGATCGTCACCGCGAACTCGTGAAGGATCCGGCCGAGGATGCCTCCCATAAAAAGGACCGGGATGAAGACCGCCACCAGTGAGAGGGTCATCGAGAGGATCGTAAAGCCTATTTCCCTCGATCCCTTCAGCGCAGCCTCCATCACCCCTTCCCCGTGCTCCATATGCCTGACGATGTTTTCGAGCATGACGATCGCATCGTCTACCACAAAGCCGACAGAGAGTGTCAGCGCAAGAAGCGAGATGTTGTTGACCGAAAACCCCATCAGATACATCGCGGCAAAGGTCCCTATAATCGAGAACGGGAGCGCGAGACTAGGGATCAACGTGGCCGAGACATTGCGAAGGAAAAGGAATATCACCATAACCACGAGGCATATAGTAAGGAAGAGCGTGAATTTGACGTCCTCAACCGACTCCCTGATCGAGACAGAACGGTCGAAGAGGATATTCAGATTGACCGAGGCCGGGATCTGTGCGCGAAAGACCGGCAGGAGTTTCTTGACGTTGTCGACCACCTCTATGGTGTTGGTGCCTGGCTGACGCTGGACGGCAAGTATGATGCCGCGGGTTTGGTTATACCAGCTAGCCGCTTTGTTGTTTTCAACGCTGTCTATTACCCGGCCGACCTGATCGAGGCGCACGGGAGAGCCGTTACGATAGGCGACGATGAGGGGACGGTAAGCCTCCGCATTATAAAGTTGTCCCGTGGCCTGTATGGTGAACGCCTGGGTCTTCCCGCTCAGCAGGCCGGTCGGAAGGTTAACATTCCCCAGGCCCAGGGCGCTCCCGACCTCGTCAATGCCGATCTGGCGGGAAGCGAGCGCCTTCGGATCGACCTGAGCCCTCACCGCGTACTTTTGGGAACCGAATACCGACACCTGGGCCACTCCGCTGATCATAGAGATCCTCTGGGCCATGAAGGTCTGGGCAAAGTCGTCGACGGTGTAGAGCGGCAGCGTCGGGGAACTGAGGGCCAGGTAGATCACGGGCTGGTCTGCAGGGTTCACCTTGTTGAAAGAGGGAGGAGCAGGCATGTTCTGCGGTAGCTGGCGCGAGGCGCGGGAGATTGCGGTCTGTACGTCCTGCGCCGCTGCGTCGATATTCCTGGACAGGTTGAACTGAATGGTAATTTGGGTGGTCCCGATGCCGTTCGTGGAGGTCATGGAATCCACCCCTGCTATGGTCGAAAACTGGCGCTCAAGTGGGGTTGCCACCGCCGAGGCCATGGTGTCTGGGTTGGCGCCCGGCAGGTTCGCGGTAACCTGAATCGTAGGGAAGTCGACATTCGGGAGGTCGTTCACCGGCAGAAACCGGTAGGCGGCGATCCCGAAGATGAAGATCGCCAGCATGATCAGGGAGGTCATGATCGGTCTGCGAATAAAGAGTTCGGCGATATTCACGGACGTTTACCCGTTTCAGTATTACCGGTCCCTGTTGCCTGAGACCTGGCTTTGTCTCCTGCAGCCTGCTCGGGCTTCTTTATCTCGACCTTTGCCCCGGGGACGAGCCGCAACTGTCCGTCGGTTACCACTATTTCGCCTGGGTTTACTCCCTTGTCGATCACCGTCTCGTCATCGACTGCCCGTCCGGCGACAACAGGACGCGACTCTACCGTGTTATCGTTCTTGACTACAAAGACGAATTGGCCGCTCTGACCTGTCTGGATGGCGCTTGTAGGGACGAGAAGGGCGTTTGGTTGTGTTGTTAGCGTCAGTGCCACATTCACGAACTGTCCCGGCCAGAGTTTTTTCTGGGCATTTTGGAACGTTGCCTTGAGCTTGATGGTGCCGGTTGTGGGATCGACGGTATTGTCCACAAAAGTGAGCACCCCCTGTTCAGGAGACTTGTCGTCCTTGGACATAAAAGCCCCTACCGTGATATTCCCCTGGGCCATATATTTCTTTATCTCCGCAAGGTTCTGTTCAGGGACGGAAAAGGTCACATATATGGGCTGGATCTGGTTGATAACTACCATGGCGGTGTCTGCGCTGGCCTTGATAAGATTGCCTTCGGCCGCGATGAGGTTGCCGGTCCGTCCGGTGATCGGAGAATAGATGTAGCAATATTTCAACTGAAGATGCGCATTTTCGAGCATCGCCTTGTCGGCATTGACAGTCGCTTCCAGTGCGGCTGCGTTGGTACGGAATTGCTCATACTGTTCCCGTGCTACATACCCCTTCGTTACCAGCTCTCCGTATCTTTCGGCATCTTTGCGGGCGTTTTCCATCTGGGCCTTGTCCCTTGCGAGGTTGGCCTCTGCCTGTTTGACCTGTGCCTCGTATTGTCTGGGATCGATAGTAAAAAGGAGAGATCCTTTTTCGACGTCCTGACCTTCCTTGAAATGGACCTTGTTCAGCGTCCCGCCTATCTGGGATTTGACCTGGATCGTTGAAACGGCCTCCACATTTCCTATCGCGGTCAACTGTACAGGCACGGTTTTTTGCGCCACTGTTCCCACCAGAACGGGTACCGGCGGTTTTTTCGGCGGCTGGCTTGAATTACCGTTTGAACATGAACTTAGGAATGCCGCCAAAATGGCGATGATGACGCCTGTCAGCAGAGCGTTTCGTCTGCCGTACGCCGGACCTTTTTTCATCGACTCGTCTCCTTAAACCCGTTATCTCCGTATTTTTTCAGGAAGCAGTGCCGCGACCGGAGCTGTTTGAGAGCAAGGGTCTGCTTCATAATGTTAGCGCTTACTTACATTTTACTTTATTCCAACGGCCGGATTTTTGTCAATCGGAAAGTGCCCGGTCACTCAACCCTTCAGTTACGGGTATAAACCCACCACTGCATCCCTCTCAAGAGGGGAATAAACACGATCCCCTCCAGGGGATGGGCAGGGGTGGTGGGTTATTGTCTTAGCACAGAGTCATCCAAGACTGAGCGGTTGATGGATCTCTCCACTTAAGACGAGGATTTATCGCCCTGACCGAGCGTAAAATATATTGTCGCGCCTTTACCCTTCTCACCCTCGGCCCAGACTTGTCCTCCGTGACGGTGAATGATCCGCTCGACGATCGTGAGACCGATGCCCGTACCCTCGAACTCGTCGTCCGAGTGGAGCCGGTGGAAGGGCAGGAACATCTTCTCTACATAATCCGGATTGAATCCGGCGCCGTTGTCCCTCACATAATAAACAGTCCCCTCCCTGTCCCCTCTCGGGAGGGGCGCATGGGTGGGTCTTTCCCCTTTCTTAATAGCCCCTAACTCGATGCGGGCATTCCCTTTCTTTGAGGTGAACTTCCATGCATTTCCGAGGAGGTTAGAAAGGACGATCTCGATCAGCCGCGGGTCCGCAAAGGCGGTGAGGCCTTCTGCAATGTTTACTTCAACGTTCCTGTCGGGATCGGACTCGCGCAGTTCGGCGACAATTAACGATGCCATTTTGCTCACATCGACCCCGGTCCGCTGCATCGCCTGCCTCGAGATCTTTGAAAGGTGAAGGAGGTCATCGATGAGCCGGGTCATTTTTTCCGATCCCCGGAGAATGCGGATCAGATAGTTACTGCCCTGTTCGTCGAGCCTTTCGGCGTAATCCTCAGCTATGATCCTGGCGAACCCGGACACGGATCGAAGCGGTGCGCGCAGGTCGTGGGAGATCGAGTAGATAAAGGATTCGAGCTCTCTATTCACCGACTCGAGCTCCACATTCCGTGCTGCCATGTCTTCGCTCAGTTTAAGGACATCCTCCTCCGCCTGTTTTTGGGCAGTTCTTATCCGCAGGACTTCGATCCCGTACGCCAGGTTATCGGCGAGTTCGGTCAATAATTTCACCTCGCCTTCGGAGAATGGGTCGGCTTCTTTGGAGTAGATTGTGACCGCGCCGAATACCCTGTCGTCGGCAGACAGCGGAAAAACGATCGAAGATGCGTAGCCGCGCCTGAGAGCCTGATCACGCCATGGCGTGAAGGCCGGATTGGTCAGCATATTCCTGCACATGGCGACTTTGCCTGTCCGGATAGCCGTGCCCGTAGGGCCCCGGCCCCGTTCTGTGTCGGCCCAGGTAATTCGAAGTGTCTCAAGATAACCGTCCTCGAATCCGGCGTGCGCCACGGGCCGAACCGATTTCGCCTCGTCATTTTCAGCAAAGCCTATCCAGACCATACTGTAGCCGCTGTCTTCAACGATAATCCTGCAGACTTCGTTCAGGTATTCCTGTTCGTCTTTTGCGCGTATTACAGCCTGACTGCTGTCACTCAGCGCCATCAGCGCTTTGTTCAATCTTTGCAGCTCCGCCTCGGCTTGCTTGCGCTCAGTGATGTTATCGAATACGGCAACGAAGTGTTCCATTTCCGTGCTATAAACCGAAACGGACAGCCACATCCCCAGGGGTTTGAATTCGATTTCAAATCTCTCCGGTTGTCCGGTGAGCGCTACCCTGCTATAGATATCAAACAATTCAGGATTCGACTCTTTTATCCCGGGAATCACCTCGGTGACTTTCTTGCCGACGACGTTCACCAGGCCGGTTATCTTTCCAAATGCCCCGTTGACTTCGATATAAATAAAGTCGACCGGGCGATCGCTGCTATCATAAATCATCTTGCAGTACGCAAATCCCTCCGTCATATTCTGGAACAGCGAGTGATAACGTCTTTCGCTTTCCTTAAGCGCCTCCTCGGCCTGCTTCATAGCAGAGATGTCAATATTTGTACCGAACCACCGGAGGACTTTCCCCGCAGAATCAGTCAGAGGCATAACTCGCGTCAGGAAGGGCCGGAAGATGCCGTCAGCGCCCCGCAACGGGAATTCCATGTCAAAGGGCTCACCGGTGGCGATAGATGCTTTCCACCGCTCCAAGACCTTTGGCAGCACCTCGGGATCGTGGACCGATTGCCAGCCCCAGCCCTCCATCTCTTGGGGCGTTGTGCCGGTGTACTCATACCAGCGCTGATTGTACCACGTTATATAACCGTCTGCGTTTGCCCACCACGTAAGGTTGGGAATGGAATCGGCCAAGGTACGAAACTGCTCCTCACTCTCCTTGAGAGCCTCCTCCGTGCGGAACTTCGCCACTGCAACGGCCAGATAGTCGGCCAGCCTTTCCCACAGGGCGATCATCTCCGGCTTAAACATCCCTTTGCGGTGGTCGTTTAACTGTATCAGGCCCAATCGTTCCTCTCCGAGACGAAGGACGAAGAGGCCCACCGATTCGTATCCCTCCCCGTTGCATCGATTTGGAGTCCGGGCCTGCCGGTCTGCATCGGTAGTGCTGGCCAAAAGCTCTGTCGTGTTGTTAGACCAGAAACTGCCTTTTGCAGTGAAAAAAGGGTTTGACGGATCAAACCGCCCGCAGATCACATTGCCGCACATGCATTCAAGGACAGGGTCGCCGATGCTGTCGAGAATCGGGCTGCCCTCTTTGTCCATGGAGCAAAGCCTGCTCTCCAGAAGGACGAACTCCTTCGGGAACCCTTTTGTCTCATAATAAGGATAGTCATACTCCTTCTTCAGTCTGATGCCCACCGCCTCGCACCCGGATTTCTGTTGGAAGAATTCTGTCGCTTTCCCGATCAGGTCATCGGTACTCTTGCTCTCGTTTATAAGACGAAGGAACCCGGCAGTTGTCTCACGTTCCTCTTCCGTCCGCATGCGCTCGGTTATGTCATTGAAGAGGATTGCGACTTGCCGGTCTTCGGGGTTGCCGACGCGATATGCATAGACGTCGTACCAACGATTCAACGCTTGGGCTTCGTTCACAAAATGAGCCGGTTCACCCGTCAATGCGATTTTCCCGTAAATCTCAAACCAGTGTGCCTCATGGTCCGGTGCGAGTTCACGCATTAATTTCCCCTCCGCCTCATGCAAACCGGTTTGCTTTTCAAACGATGAGTTGACCTCAAGGAATCGGTAATCAACAGGCCTGCCCTCCGCGTCAAAAACCATCTCGATGATGCAAAACCCTTCGTGCAGCGAGTTGAACAAATTACGATACCGCTCCTCGCTCTCGCGCAAAGCCTTCTCTGAGGCAAGAGAGTCTTCCATCAGGTTGAGGGCGGCCCGGCGGGAGTTGAGCAGGGAAGCATTGGCGGACTGCAGCTCGGCGGTGCGCTCGGCCACGCGTTGCTCAAGGGTCTCATTCATCTCCCGAAGCGATATTTCCGCATCTTTAAGCTCTTTGGTGCGTTCCTGAACACGCAATTCCAGCTCATCATGCGCCTTGCGCAGGGCTTCCTCTGCCCGCTTGCGCTCTTCCACCTCTTTCTCAATATCGTGGTAAGACGCCTTCAATTTTGCGGTCATTGAATTAAAGGCTGCCGATAGTTCAGCAAACTCATCATCACCCTTGACGTCAATCCTGTGATCAAGGTCGCCGCCGCCAATGACCGAGACGCCTTCGCGCAACCTGCCAATACGACTGGCGATAGTACGGTTCATCATCGCCGAATTGATCACAGTCACGACGGTAACGATCAGAAACACAAGGGCGATCCCGCCACCTGCCGTTTTGAGGGCAATAAAAAGGGCCGCATTGCTTGACTTTTGCAATTTGCCCCCAAGCAGGACCGTTTCGTATAACCTCATGTTCAACTGACTGAGCAGCCTGTCTTCGATCTCCAGGGAAATCGCCGCAGGCTGGCCCTGCCCGGTATTTTTCCTGTTTTCGACAATAGCCCCGAAGTTTCTTCCGATCGACTCATGGGCTTTAAGCAGGGCATCAACGGTTTTTCTGTCTTCTGGGCCGGTGAATATTTCCGATGCGGACTTCAGCAGCCCGCCGATCTGCCTGTGTTTGGCAATGACCTGTTGCTTTGCCCGCTCATTGCCGTTGCGCAGGTAATCTGTCCTGAGCGTTACCCTTTCAAATGCGCCTGTTATTATTCCGTCGGCGATTTTATTTGCCTCGATTGCCCTGACGACGCGATGAGTCACCGCGAAAAGCACGACAAGCACGGCAATGACAGACGTGACAATAACTACGGCATTTATCCTCAGCCTTTGTTTAACCTCCATGATCCGTCCTCATCTCAGGATTCTTACAGCCTCAGGTTTGACCGACTTCAAACCGTCAATGTAAATAAAATCAAGATAATTGGGAACACGGGTATTGCGGGCAATTCCGCCGTTTATGGCCCACTGCGATTCGTCTTCAAGCGACAGCAACAGTGACTGGTCGAGCGACACCCCGAAATTAGTGCCGGTCCAGGCATCACGGACGATTGCGACGTCGATGCCGCTGAAATCCGCCACGATCCTTTGAGCCTCTGCCGTATTCCGGCCTACGAAATCTTCGGCCCTGACGAGAGCTCGGAGCAATTTCTTTACTTTTTCGGGGTTATTGCGTATGAATTCCTGCCTGGCGACCACGTTGAAGGTCCATGTGTAGATGCTTTCATCTTGGAACGTAACCCCGCTTCCGCCCAGCTTTTTTTGAGCGTAAATTGTGTAAGGATTGAATGTCGAGGCGGCGTCAATATCTCCATTAGCCAATGCCTCGGCAATTTTCTCAGCCTTCAGATCGACGACCTTTACATCTTTCCTTGAAATTCCATTGAGGACCAATATGGCGTCAGCAAAAAAATCGGAGACCGTTCCTAATGTGACCCCTATACTCTTACCCTTGAGGTCTTTGAACGCAAGGATGCCCCGGTCTTTTCTCGCGATTATGGCATTTCCTTTGCGGGAAGACTCAATGGTCGCAATTACGGATATTTTTTCACCCCTCATGATTGCAAACATTACAGGCGTTTCAGCAACAGTCGCAAAATCAGCCTTTCCAGCCAGTACATCCTCAAGGGCAGGTTTTCCAAACGGATGCTTGCGCGGTATCGCCTCCAATCCTTCCTGCCTGTAATACCCTTGCATCTGTGCGACCTCGGCAAGGACCGACTCGGTCGTAGCGGAGTAGGCGATAGTGACTTTTTCAGCAGGGCCGGCAGATTTATAGTCTGTCCGTGTGCATGAGAAAACACAGGCGACAATTGCCGCCACCGCGGATACTGTGACAGCTATCCTCATTGGGAAACGTCGTATCAGTTTCAGGCTCATGGCTGCTCCTTTTCGAAATCGAGCCGGTAGCGCGGCGGCAGGCCTGCCTGGCCGCAGAGCCCGTTTATTTCCTTCTTCAATTCGATCATGCGGAGTTCCCGGCCCTCCATGGCGCGGTTGAATCTCGACAACTCTTCATTGGCCGCGTTAAGTTCTTCCACGCGCCGTTTGATCTCTTCCTCTACAAGCTTGCGTTCGGTGATGTCATGGACCATGCCGACCGACCGGATAATCCGTCCGGCTTCATCACGGAAGTGCTCGCATTTTTCGTGTACTGTGCGGACCTCGCCGCTCGCTTTCCGCACGACCCTGTGCTCGATCTCGTAAATGTCCCTCCCTTCACGCAGCGAGCCCGAATAGGCGGCATCAACCGCTGCGCGATCATCCGGATGCACGGCTTCGAGGAATGCCTCATACGTTGCTCCGAACTCTTGCGGCTCAAGGCCGAATATCCGGTATACCTCGTCAGACCAGGTGAGGACATTGTTTACGAGATCGAGTTCCCAACTTCCGAGATGGGATATCTCCTGCGCCCGGTTTAGGCGCTCTTCGCTCTGGCGCAGAGACTGCATGAGACTATCGCGTTGCGCCAAAGACTTGGCCAGCTTGATATTGCTGTAACTCAGTTTGGAGATCGTGTCAGCAAACTTCATAAAATAGCCCATGGCCGAATCCAGGGACTCCCTGCTCAGCCTTGAAACCTTTTCAAGAGCGTCCATATATTCTTTTTCATCGAAACCATATTGCCTCGCCTGTGCCAGGAAGAATTCGCGGTCCAGCGGCTCGTCATCAAAGAAGAATTGCCCTGTGAAGAGATTTCCGACGTGTTGGCCGCCGACCATAATCGGCGTAACAACGTCCCACATGTTGTTCTTGCATTTATACAGCCTGAACTCTCCTGGAGGGACCTCAACTGAAAGTTGCGTGTCGCTTTCGATGCAGTTTTTGCAGGCCTCAGGATGGACGCGGTGGAATTTCGTACAGATTTCCTGCCATCCCACGCCGACCAGCACGTCGCCCTTCAGATCGAGTATAGCCATAGGGATGTGAGAGAACCTGCCGAAATCCTCCATGAGCGACTGTATCGCACCAGCATCGATGATATCGGCAAGATCGAGGGCCCCTAAGTCCCCTTCCGGAGAAAGGATACTGTCAAGTTTCTTCCTGACGCGCTCCTCGCTCTCGCGCAGGTCCGCTTCCATCTTCTTCCGTTCGGTGATGTCGAAAGCATAAATGCGGGCGACATTAAACTGCGGGGTAAGATAAACGGTCTCGCCAAAGACCCTGTCCTTAACAGTTACCTCACGATAGAAATTCGATTCTTTTTTCTTGTCCCAATCTCTAAAGATATTGTCAAAGTCCGCCGGCAAAAAGACAGTGGCATCTTTTGTGCCCATTCCAAGGTCTTCCAGGACTTTTTGCGTGCCTGGATTAATAAAGGTGACTTTACAGGAAGCATCGACCTCGATGACCGGATTCGGATTGAGCTGCGGGAAAGACGCAAGACGTCTCGTTTGCTCCTCAACCCGTTTCAACTCGGTAACGTCATTGTAAGTGATGACTACGCCCTCGATGCGGCTGTCCGACGTCCGGTAGGGGAGCGTGGCGCGGACATACCACGTATCTCTGTTACTGATCTCGGTCCTGACAGGGGTGAGCTTTTCAAGGACCGCCTGTGCATCCGCGATCAGGCCGGGGCCGAGATTGTCATGCGCGATGTCGGTAATGGCCCTGCCAATGTCCGCCGGTATGAGTTTGATAAGCCGCGAAATGGCGGGAGTAAAGCGCTTGACCCTGAACTTCATGTCCAGGAACACCGTGGGGATATTGGTGCTCGTGAAGAAGTTATTCAGGTCGTTGTTGGTGAGCTCCTGCTCCTCGATCTTTTCCTGAAGCTGCGTGTTCACGGTGATCAGCTCTTCGTTCAGGGACTGGAGCTCCTCCCTGCTGGTTTCGAGCTCCTCGTTTGCCGCCTGCAGCTCTTCGTTGGAGGACTGGAGCTCTTCGTTCATGCTCTTGAGCTGTTCGATGTTGGTCCGGAGGTCGGAGCGGGTCGTTGCAAGTTCGCTTTCCAGCTGCCGTACGGCAGCCTCATCGGCGGCAGTCGCGTCATCGGGCAGGACATCGTCTCCTGGTGGGCGCGGCCCGGTCTTTTCCCGGAATACGATCAGGGAAAGGTCTTCCTGAAGCCGCGTAATGCGCAGCGTGACCTGCCGCTTCCTGTTGTCGTCGCCCGGCAGGGTCGCGCGGATTGATACCGGCCTCGCCTCGCTTCCGGCGCGGTACAGGGCGCTCCTGATGCGGTTTGCCAGCGCATCGGGAAGGAGCTCCAGAAAGTTCTGCGTGGGCGCGCCGCGGGGCTGCTTCAGATAGCGGTTCGTGGGGCCGGTGTGATACATGATGTCATAGCCGCGATCGATCGCCACCGCCGCGGGTGCATATTCATCGATCAGGGCATCCTGGACAAGCCCGATGAACGTCTGTTGCCGCGCTGTCGTCGTGGATCGCGTCTCACCGGCAACCTGCGCCCGCTCCGCGGCAAAGGGAATCGTCGCCTGGAGCCGTGCGGCGGGTTTGGCCTCAGTCTTCCTGTAAATGCGGCATTTCTTATGGCCGGTCGCCACGAATAGCTGAAGGTTTTTGCCGGCAGACTCGGCGTTCCCCAAGAAGAGAAAACCGCCCGGCTTGAGGGCGTAATGAAAGAGCGAGATGCACTTGTCCTGGGCCTCAGGTTCGAGGTAGATGAGCAGGTTCCGGCAGGTAACGAGGTCCAGCTTCGAAAAAGGCGGGTCGGTCAGAAGGTCCTGGCGGGCAAAGACCACGCGCTCCCTGACGGCCTTGACGACTACGACCGACTGACCGTCCCCCGAGACCTTGAAATACTTCTGCAGGAACTCGGGCGGCAGGTCGGCCGCTATGCTCGCGGGATATTTCCCCTCGCGTGCCCGCTCGATGGCTGCGTCGTTGACGTCCGTGGCAAAGACGAGGACCTCCCGGTTCCTGTCTTGCTGGGCAAGCTCGTGCAGTAGCATCATGGCGACTGTATATGATTCTTCACCTGTGGAGCAGGCAGGCACCCAGACACGCAGGGGCTCGCCTGTTTCCTCCGCGACGAGCTTGCGCACTACTTCCAGCTTCAGGGCCTTCCAGGCGACGCGGTCCCGGAAAAATGAGGTGACGCCGATCATGAGGTCGTAGGCGAGCGCCGAGGCCTCCGCGTCCCTGGCCGCAACCAGGTTGAGGTAGTCCTTGACCGACATGATGCCGGAAAGATACATGCGTCTCCTGATCCTCCGGTTTATAACGTTCTTCTTGTAATGCACGAAGCGGTGTCCGGTCTTCTCCTGGATCAGACGATAAAAAGTGGCGTACTCCTCCTGGTTGAGAGGTGCATCGGGACCGGCGGACGTTTCGTCAGCTTTCGCGAGCTTCAGGAGTTCCTGTGCAATGCCCTCAGGGGGGAAGATGCCGTCGACCTCTCCGGTAGCAATGGCCGCCCGGGGCATGGCCGGAAATTCCGCCGTGTCCGGATCCTGGACGAAGACGCATCCGCCCGCGGTCCTGACCGCGTGTACACCCCGCGCACCGTCGGTCCCGGCGCCGGAGAGGACCACCGCCACAGCCTGTTCCTGGGCCTCCTCGGCAAGGGATTCGAAAAATTCGTCGATGGCATAATGGGTATGGCCTTCCGGCCCCAGTGCCGCATGAAAGAACCCTCTACGGATGCGGACCTCCTTGCCCGGCGGACAGAGATAGACTGCATTGGGCTCGATTCTCATGCCGTCATCGATCTCGGTGACCTGAAGATGGGGCATCTTTTTGAAGAGCAGATCGGGCAGGAGGCTCCTGTGTTTTGATGAAAGGTGCTGAATAAAGACCAAAGCGATGCCGAAGTCCTTGGGCATGGCCGACAAAAAAGCTTCGAAGGCGTTCAGACCGCCTGCCGAGGCGCCGATGCCTACGATCCGGAATGAAGTTTCGCGACTCTCGTTACCCATTTTTTTAAATTCGATCAATTATATCACGAGAGATTGCCATTGTCGCAAGCATTCATTTTTGCTTTATTCCCCTCTTGAGAGGGGGTGAAGATATAAGCTCAATGGTGATGCGCGGGCTGTGAGTGAGTAATTTTGCAGTAAGTGCCGTTGGTCTCACACTCTGCGCATTCCATCTGTATCACGGAATGCCTGATCCCGAGGTGCAGGAGCTTGTGCTCGATCTCCTGTCTGACGGTGTCGGCCTCGCTTATCTTCTGGTCGCTGACCTGCACATGGGCTGAGAAGGCCGGGATACCGTGTCCGATCGACCATACATGGACATCATGCACGCAGACTACGCCTGGGATTTCGGATATGAGCGAAGACATCTCTTCAGCGTGAAAGCCGACCGGGCTCAGTTCGAGAAATATCCAGAGGGCCTCTTTTATGACGCGGCCCCCTCCGATGATTATCATGACCCCGACCAGTCCGCTGGCGATAGGGTCGGCGAGAGTCCATCCCGTGAACTTTATGATAATGCCGGCCAGTATGACCCCGGCGGACGAGACGGTGTCGCCCAGCACGTGCAGCCAGGCGCTTTGGATATTCAGGTCCTTATGCCCCCGGCTTAGGATGAAGGCCATGGCGATGTTACCGGCAAAACCCGCTGCGGCGACGATCAGCATCAGGGACGAGTTTATCTCCGGAGGGGACAGCAGGCGTTTATACGTCTCGATAAAGATGAAGACCGCCATCACCACGAGAGATGCTCCGTTGAGGAGTGCGGCCAAGAGGCCTATCCTTTGGTATCCGTAAGTTGCGCGGTAATCGGAAGGCCTCTTCATAATCAATGCTGCAATGAGACTCAGTCCAAGCGCAAAGGCGTCCGTCAGCACGTGCCCCGCATCGCTCAGAAGTGCGAGGCTGTTGCTCAGGATGCCGCCGATCACTTCTCCAGCAAGGATTACGAGAGTGACCGCAAGGCTCCATATAAGTCTTTTTTCGGCGCTCTCGTTCTTCATAATCTATTATAAAACAACCGTAATTTTTCATGAGAACATTCTCTTTGACGCAAATGGGCTATCTGAGTAGAACGTAATCGGCGTCTCCGGTGGTAACCGCCATTTTATTTCTCTCCGGCGCCTCCGGCAGGACTACTTTAAAGGTATAATCCGCGCTTCTTCTGACCTGTTCCGGCATGCCCCTTTTCCATGAATGGCCCATCCCGGAAAGTACAACCATTTTTCTGCCCGGGTTTTTCTTCATATATGCGATAAGGTGCCACGCCATGGACTTGTCCCAGAGCATCTGGGCCTCGCAGAAGAAGACAAATCGCTTCTTCTTCATAGCGTGGGCCGCATAGGCATTCTCGATAAAGTCCATGTAACTGGGGTCCACGTCGCAGCTTATGTTCGGGGGAAGTTTTGCCAGTTCTCCACGGCTTAAGGCGTCGAACCCTTTTGCTGCCACCTTCTGCGCGATCTCATCCGGTATGTTCAGCCCGACCATCGATATCCGTTTTTCTCTGGCGTAGAGGAAGATATCTCTGTAGAAGGGCCAGGGTATGCGCCAGTTGTCGTAATATGCCCTGATGAACGTATTCTGGTCGAGGGTGCCGTCTGTCCAGCCGTCAAGTATGTTCTGGTTTTCTGCCCTGAACATCTCAAGCCCTATGCCGGTACGGACGCCTTTTTCATAAAGCGCCCTAATGACGTCGAGTTCGGCCTGATGGTCTCTCCCGCTGTCATGGGACTCGCCAATAAAGACGATATCGACCTTCCGCAGATCATCGACCATTACTTCGAAGGGGACAATCTTTCCGTCATGCACCCTGAGGGCATTCTTGTATGCCTGAGGCCCTTCGGCCCCGCCTGAACAAGTGGAGAGAAAAATAAAAAAAATTGCTACAAGGATATTTTTCTTCATATTGTAGTTATATGTTAACGTGATTACGGCGTTGTTTCAATCTGACCCGGCGAAGCCCCGACCAAGGCATTTTTACCACATATACACGGAGACACTGAGTAAGACTTGTAACGATTACCGGTTATCTGAAGCTTGATATTGTCTCAGTGCCTCTGTGCCTCCGTGGGTCCGGCAGTGATGCCCCTATGCAAAAAATGTTCTTTACAAGTCCTTTTTGCATGCCATAGAATTCTATCATGCTGAATTCATCTTTTTGCGTTATAGGCATCGGCGGATATTCGGGTGCCGGCAAGACGACCCTTATTGAAAGGATAGTAAAGGTACTCAAAAGAGAGGGTTTGTATGTTGGCCTGCTGAAACACACTTCCCATCACAGACTTTCCCCGGACGGCGAAGGAAAGGATTCCGAGCGATTTTACAGGGCCGGCGCCGACTTTGTCTTTGCCCACGACGTGCATCAGGGGTTTGCGAGATTCCCGCAGAAAGACGCGGGGCCTTCCGATGCCCTTGCATACTTCCCAAAAGGGCTTGATATAGTGCTGATCGAGGGGCATAAGAACTCAGACATCCGGGGGATATGGATCCTGCCGGACAGGAAAAAAACCGGAGAGCACGAGATCCACGGAAGGGCATCCAGGGAGGTCATTTACAGAGACGACCCGAAATACTTCGAAAAAGTCATGGGATACATACATCATGAGATCGGGAGGTTCCACTCAGGCCGCACCTTGATGGCCGGACTCCTTGTCGGCGGCAGGAGCAGGCGGATGGGGACGTCCAAGGCAATGCTGAGGATCAGGGAAGAGACGCTCGTGGAGAGGTCCTTCAACACCCTAGCCAGTGTGGCGGAGAGGGCCCTTTTCCTCGGTTCAGCAGAACTTCCGGGGCATATGGGAAGTGCTGACCGTCTTGCAGATGCGGACGGGGTGGAAGGTCCCATGGCGGGCATACTGAGTGCCTTCAGGTGGGCGCCCGAAAGCGCATGGATCATATCTGCGGTCGATATGCCTTTCATGGACACAAAGGCATGGAAATGGGTCCTGGACCAGAGAAGACCCGGCGTATGGGCTGTTCTGCCGCTGCTTAAGAGCGGCGCCAAGGCCGAGACTATGGCGGCCTGCTACGAGCCGATGATTTTCGGCCACGTCGAATCTCTGGCAAGGAATGGGATACGTACTCTGCAGAAACTGGCTGAACACCCCAAAGTGATAACCCCTCTAGTACCCGAATCCCTTTCGCATGCATGGAAGAACGTCAACACCTCGCAGGAATGGAAAGAGGCGCGTGCCTTAATGGAGCACGGCACTAAAAGGGCATAAGACAACGCATCTGTGCCGGTGCCCTGAAGAAGATGGCGTTCTTATCTGATTGTCAAAAACAAAGGGGGCGGGATTTCTCGCCCCTTCTTAAATCTTTTTGTCAGAGGGCGATAAAGGAGAGGTGTCGCCAAAACGGCAAGGGTGATCATCCCTTAAGATTTTCGAATAAATACACTCTACCGGTAGTTGATGAACTCGATATGTATCCCCAGGTCTTTTTCTTTTAGTAATTTCATGACGAGCTGAAGGTCGTCTATCTTTTTTGCCTTGACCCTCACCTGGTCTTTCTGGATTTCCGACTGCACCTTCATCTTTGTGTCTTTGATGATCTTGACGATCTCTTTCGCCTTCTCGACCGGTATGCCCTGCTGGAGCGTGACTATCTGCCTTACCGTGTTGGTTGCGGCCTGCTCGATCTTCCCGTAGTTCAGGGCCTTGAGGGAAACGCTCCTCTTGACGAGCTTTGTCTGGAGGATATCTATGACCGTCTTGAGTTTCTGCTCATCGTCCGAGATAAGGGTTATCTCATGTTTGTCTTTGTTTAATTCTATGCTGCTTTTGCTGCCCTTGAAATCGAACCTCTGGCCGATCTCCTTCGTTGCCTGCTGCACCGCGTTCAGGACCTCCTGCAGGTCGACCTTGCTTACCACATCAAAAGAATGTTCGTCCGCCATATGAACCTCCGTTAAAAAAAGTGAATAGTAAGTAGTGGGAAGTGAACAGTGAACAACGCCGAAAAAAGACGGTGATAAGTTCCGTTTTCGGCCTTTCACTACTTGCTACTCACTATTTACTTCTTACTGTTTTTCGGGCTTCGGTTTGCAGACAGGGCAAAAGAGTTCGCCCGTATCCAATGGGCAGACATGCCCGCACCCCTCACAGCAGGTACATTCTTCAGATTGCTGCCCGCAGACCCCGCATATTTTCATCGATGAATTATAACTGTTTGCCCCAGGTTCATCAATATGGGACAAAACACGACGCCCTTGGAATCGATAGGCGTATTGATGAAACAGAGGCGGGAGATGGTATTCGAACGGCTTCTTTTATCCCGATGAATATCGGGAGAAAAGCCCTCAGAGGGATGACGAAGTCAGCCCGAGAATGAGTGAGAATACTATCTCTTGACTCGCGATAGCCAAAATCAGTGCAGCGACATCTCGATGTTCTTCACGAGTCCTTCGACGAGGAATATGAGTGATTCCGCGTCTAAATATCTATCGGCAGCAGAATCGAATAGTATCTTTACCCTCGCCGGGAATTCTTCCTCTCCGGGCCAATACAGGACGGTCAAGGGCAGTTTGGGGAGCAGGAAGAGCTGCCATGCATGCTCTGTCGGAAAGTCCTTTTTTTTCTTCGTGCCCATCCTCGACAGCATAAGCTCGGTCTTCTCAAAATCTCTCTCGAACAACTCCCTGAGCGGCTCCTCACACTCTCTCTGAAACGATGACGCCTTAACCATTCCGCCCTTCAGCTCGCTGTAAGATACGTGCTTACCCGTCAGGCCGCCCTTGCCGGCGGTGCGGATGTAATGGAGCAGGAGGATCTTTACCCATGGCGTTATGCGGCCCTGAGTGGCTATCTCGCCGTCATGCGATATCGTGAATTCCCTCCCGAAGCATTGAAGCACAAGCCCGTCTTCTTTCAGGACGGCGCCGATCCCTTCTGCGACTTTACTGAAATCGATACCCTTTATTTCTTCCCGCATCTTGAGTATCAACTCTTCGCGCCAGTCCGACCGCCTGAGCGAACCTTCTATTTCGGTGATCGCATCTCCGGTCAGGAGAGGACATTCGGAAAGCTCGGCATCTCCCTTAATCACCGCCAGCGCAAAGGGCATGCACGTCTTGAGACTGCATTTACCGCAGTTTTTCTTCGGCAGTTTTTTATAAAGCTCAACAGCGTTCTCAATCATTGCCTTTTCTGGAATTATAACATCATTAAAGGTTAAAGGTTTTGAACTTTTGACCATTCACTTTTTACGTTTCACGCTTCATGCTTTACGCTTTACGATTAGTGTGAGCATGAAAATTAATAACGCATGATATATAATTAAATACTTGATCGCGGAGGGCCTGTTTATAGAATGCTCGAGCTGCTGAGACACAACAGATGGGTACTTGATTTTCTCGATATCGCTCTGATGTCGGTGGTCCTCTACCGGCTGCTTCTTATCTTAAAAGGGACGAAGGCCGTACAGATGCTGATAGGGCTCGGCATCCTGCTGTTGGCGTCCCTGGCGTCCCGGTATCTCGAACTCTATACGATCGATTGGCTGGTCCAGAGTTTCTGGGCGCAGATAGTGATCGCGATTATCGTCCTCTTCCAGCCAGAGATCAGGAGGGCGCTTGCCCATATCGGGGAGGCCCAGTTTCTCACCTTTACAAAGGCCGAAGAACTGAAGTCTCTCGAGGAGATCGTGAGGGCCTCCGTGTCGCTCGCCAATAAGAAGATCGGCGCACTAATCGTGCTGGAACGGGACACGAGCCTCAAGGACTTTATAGAGGTAGGCACCCCGCTCGACGCAAAGGTATCGAGGGAATTGCTGGCCAGTATTTTTCATCCTGCGTCACCCATACATGACGGCGCGGTCATTATCAAGGGCAACAGGATTGCCGCCGCGGGATGTTTTCTGCCTATAACGCTCAGCTCGGAACTAAGCAAGTCGCTCGGCACGCGCCATAGGGCCGGTGTCGGTCTTACCGAAGAGACGGATGCGGTCGCGATAATCGTTTCCGAGGAGACGGGCTTTATCTCGATGGCCATGGACGGCAGGCTGGAAACCAAACTGGATATGGGAACTATGAGAGACCTGCTTACAGACATGTTCTCTGCGCAGAAGGGGAAAAAATGAGAAAGCTTTTGTTCGAAAACTTAGGGCTCAAGATTTCTGCGGTCCTTATTGCCGTGTTGCTGTGGCTTTTCGTAACGTCGCGGGGACAGTCCGAGATGTCCCATGAGATCCCGGTCGAATTCAAGGACGTTCCTGTCGGGCTGGGCATTGCGAGCACCAGCGCGAAGATGGTCAATGTTACGATAAAGGGGCAGGAAAGGGTCATGAAGAATATAAGGCCCACGGACATCCGGGTCTTCGTCGACCTGTCCAAGGCGAGAAAGGGCGAAGGGAGCTTTCGTATAAGTCAGGACGATGTTAAACTGCCCTACGCGATGAAGATCATGAATATCGAGCCGTCCACCCTTAAGGTCAAACTCGATGAAACGGTCACAAAGCTGGTAACGGTCAACCCCGTGATTACCGGCACACCTGCAAAGGGGTTTTATATCAAGGCTGTTGAGGTAGAACCGAAGAGCATTGTTGTCCAGGGTTTGAAGACCGAGGTGAGAAAGATCGGCGAGATAAGGACAGAGGTTATGGACATTTCAGGTGTAGAGGAGACAGTGACCCAGGAGTTGAATATAGATGCGAGCGGCGCAAATATCAAGTTTGAAAAGGACAAGGCCAGGGTCACGGTTGTCATAGGAGGAAAGAAATGAGACTCTTCGGTACGGACGGCATAAGGGGCAGGATCAATAAACATCCCATGAAGCCCGAAAACGTCCTCAGGATCGGCATGGCGGCGGCAACCGTGCTCCGCAAGGAGCTTCACGGCAGGAACATGGTGCTTATCGGGAAGGACACCAGACTCTCCGGGTATATGATAGAAAGCGCCCTTACGTCGGGGATATGCTCCATGGGGATGGATGTGACACTCGTCGGACCGCTCCCCACCCCGGGGATCGCGTTTCTCACCAGGACCCTGAGGATCGATGCCGGGATCGTGATATCCGCGTCGCACAACCCCTTTCAGGACAACGGGATAAAGTTCTTCTCTTACGACGGGTTCAAACTTCCCGATTCGGTCGAAAAGAGGATCGAGGAGCTTGTGATGGACGATTCCCTTGAAAGGTACAGACCCAAAGGGGAAGAGGTAGGCAAGGCCTACAGGCTCGATGACGCAACCGGCAGGTATATAGAATACATAAAGTCAACTCTTCCGAAGGGTACGACGCTCGAAGGGATGAAGGTGGTTGTCGACTGCGCCAACGGTGCGGCCTACAAGACGACGCCATGGCTTTTGCGGGAATTGGGGGCCGAGGTGATCTCTCTCAACGACAAGCCGGACGGAACCAATATAAACTTTCGGTGCGGTTCCGTAAATATGGAGGGGTTGCAGAGCGCGGTGGTCAGGCACAAGGCGGATGTAGGGATCGCACATGACGGCGACGGCGACAGGACGCTGCTTTGCGATGAAAGGGGCAGGATCGTTGACGGCGACAGGATCATGGGTATGTGTTCGGTCGAAATGATCAGGACCGGAAGCTTGAAGGGGAAGACGGTTGTGGCAACGGTAATGAGCAACCTCGGCCTTGAACGGTTTCTCGAAAGACACGGTGTCAGGCTACTGCGGACCAAGGTGGGCGACAGGTACGTGGTCGAGAAGATGCTGGACGGCGGCTTTAATATCGGAGGAGAGCAGTCCGGGCACATAATATTCCTCGATTTCAGTACGACAGGAGACGGCCCGATTACTGCATCGCAGGTCCTCAGCCTTATGAAAAGCAGTAATGCGCCCCTTTCCAAACTGGCCTCCAGGATAAAGCTGTTTCCACAGATCCTTATGAACGTCGAGGTCGAGAAAAGGCAGGATGTACGCTCAATACCCGAGATCGAAAGCGCAGTGAAGGCGGCGGAAGAGAGGCTCGGCAGCAGGGGAAGGGTGCTCGTCAGGGCCTCAGGGACTGAGCCCAAGATAAGGGTCATGCTCGAGGGAGAGGACGAGAAACTTATCACAAAATTGGGGAAAGACATCTCGAGGGTGATACGGGAGAAGATGAAGTAATATTGAAATGATATACGAATCAGGGCAGACTTAGTATAGTCGCTCATTCTCGATCCGCCGGAAGCGGATCTCCGAGGGCTTTTCTCCCGATATTCATCGGGATAAAAGAAGCCGCTCCAATACCATGCCTGCCCCTGTATTGAATCTATTGCGATGGTCTTTGCCTAACGAATAAATTGTTCAGATCGGGGGATGGTCTATGGGGGATTGCCGGGGATTCTTTTCGGTCCATATTATTCACAAATTTGGGCGAAATAAAAGGCGTGACATAGTATTTTTGCTCATTCTCGGTCCCGAAGGCCTTCGGGACCTCCGAGGCTTTTGCCTCTTAATTTCAGAGAAATATACTGTCGGAATATCGGCAAAAAAATCCGCTCAAATACCATATCCCGCCTTATTCCGTTTTGGTTTGTCTGATATTTATGAATTATGTGTGTTAGGAGTTTTGTTTCCATCATGATGGTCTTTATTTCTTTTCTCTTGGGGACGGCGCTCTTTCAGATGTTCCGCTATTTCCCTATCACCTCGTTCATTTTCTCCGCCGCCGCCGCGGTCTTTATCATGAGGAAGAAAAGGCATCTGCTGCTTCTGATAATGGCGCTCGGGGTAATCTATGCTTCGGCGCGGTTTTCGCCTCCCGCGGAGGACCTCGATGTCTGGAACAGGGAACTGAAGCTGACCGGGTGGTTTGTGCCGAAGAGTGGTGCGCCTTCTTCCGGCAGCAGTGCGAAGACCTTTACGATAGATACTGCCTTCGACGACGAAGCGGGGTTCGAACTCGAAGACCTCAACGGCGAGGACGCAACCATCTTTACCGACTTTGAGGGCGACCCGGACGAGGAGTATGAAGTACTGCTGAAGACCGGCAAGGAGAGGTCGCGCCGCAACCCCGGAGGCTGGGGGCAGGTGAAGTTGTACGGCTCTGTAAGGGGGCTGAAGGTTTCCGGCGGGACCCCCGTCTCGATCACTAATTACTTCAACAAGCAGAGGAAGCACATTAATGATTATGTTCTAGGCAGGTTTAATAAAGACGCTGCCGCCCTCGTCGCTTCGGTGACGACTGGCGAGACGTCCTATCTGGGCGACGACCTGAAAGAGGCGTTCAACGTTACCGGGCTCGCGCATATCCTCAGCATCTCCGGCACCCACTTCGGCCTCTTTTCCGTCATGATGTTCGCTATGTTTGTCTTCCTGGTCAAGAGGCTGCCTTACGGTATTCTCCAGAGGCTGACCATCTATTTAACTCCCTCTCAGGCCGCGGCGGTCCTTACGATGCCGGTAATGGTTCTGTACCTGGGCATCTCCGGTTCCGGCCCCCCCGCGGTCAGGTCCTTTGTGATGATATCCCTCTTCCTTCTGGGTCTCCTCCTCGGCCGAAAGGGGGCCTGGCTGAACTCTCTTCTCTTCGCAGCTTTTCTCCTTGTGCTATGGAGCCCGGATGTTCTGTACGGCATCTCCTTCCAGCTCTCGTTCACGGCAGTGCTATTTATAGGGTTTGCGGTGGAAAAGGACGATGACAAAGAGGAAGTAAAGGGAAACAGACTTCTTCGTCGCGTAAAGCAATCTGTTCTGATTACTCTTGCCGCCTCTCTGGGCACGGCGCCTCTTATGGCATCTTACTTCCACTATTTCTCCCTGATTTCTCCGCTGGCAAACCTCGTCGCTTCGCCGTTGATAGGTTTCGTCCTTGTCGGTCTGACAGTAATATCTTCTTTTATATTCCTTTTGACCGGCTACTACCTGTTTGCCCCTTTGGTGTCGTGGACGGCCGATGCCTCTGTAGCACTGGTAAGACTCCTGGCGAAGATACCCTTCGCGGACGTCAAGCTTCCCGCATTCCCTCCGGTCCTCTGCTTGGCGTTCTACCTGGGATTCATCCCCTATTTATTTTTTGGCAGGAAGAGGAAATGGCTTCTCCTGCCGCTGGCGCCTTTGATCTTATATGCTGCGCTGGCCTTCTTCGAAAAGGAGAATTTGAGCGTTACCTACCTTGACGTGGGGCAGGGCGATTCCGCCGTTGTACGTCTGCCCGACAAAAGGGTCATCGTTATCGACACAGGAAGGACCGGCAGGGAGACAGCCGCTTTTCTCACCCACGAAGGCATACGAACGATAGATGCCCTCGTCGTCAGCCATATTCATCCTGACCACTCGGGCGGGACCGGCCTTCTGATGGGAAGGTTCAGCACAAGGGAGATCTGGGACAACGGCCGGATCGTCTATCCTGAGGAAATCGGGATGAAAGCAAGGCGGAGGACGCTAGAAAGGGGAGATGTTATAGAGGCGGGAGGCTGCGAAATCACGGTGCTCCATCCCTACAGGGAATTTTATACCCGTGACGACAATGAATACGAAGAGGAGAACAATTCTTCCCTGGTGCTGAGCATAGAGGGGCGCAATAAGAAATTTCTTTTCGCGGGGGACACAGGGGAAGAGGCCGAGCAGGACATCGCCCATCTGGCGAAGTGGCTTCACGCAGACGTAATCAAGATACCCCACCATGGAAGCAAGACATCCTCCGGCCTGGAACTTCTTTCGAAGGTCTCTCCCTC
>Ga0316628_100000367_pt1 | contig 28345 bp, 24 predicted proteins | sample OWC_Aug_M2_C1_D5_FD_207648 | JGI IMG/M metagenome (GOLD analysis project Ga0316628, IMG submission 207648) | Wetland soil microbial communities from Old Woman Creek delta, Ohio, United States - OWC_Aug_M2_C1_D5_C | ecosystem: Environmental > Terrestrial > Soil > Wetlands | place: USA: Ohio...
GCCACGAAAAACAAAATCACGTGCGAGGCGTGAAAAAAATGGACGCCGGTAATTCTGCTCGATCTGCGCGCGCGCCGCTTCGACCAGTTTGCCGTACTGCACGCCGGAAGGACACGCGGTCTCGCACGCGCGGCAATCCAGGCACTGATCGATATGCTTCACGAAGGAATCGCCCAGCGGGAGGCGGCCCTGATCCACCAGAACGATCTGGCGAATGCGTCCGCGCGGCGAATCGGCTTCCAGGCCCCACAATTTGTAAGTGGGACACTGATTGAGGCACAGGCCGCAATGCACGCAGTGCGCGTAGTCATCGTACGCGGGAATATCCGCGCCGGAAAATCCGCTCGCCGGCGTAGTCACCGCGGCTTGCTCCAGGTTTGTTGTCGATTCGGTCATCGGATTAAAGTCCGCCCGCAAAACGCCCCGGGCTCAGAACTCCATTCGGGTCGAAAGAATTTTTCACGCGCCGCATCAACGCGAAATCCGGCCGCGGCGCGCCCCACACTCCTCCCGCCGCCAATTTCACTTCCGGCGGGCAGCGTTCCAGCATGGGCGAAGCGTTGATTTCAGATTTGCCGCAAACGCGAAATACTTCCTGGACTGCCTTGGTGAGCGAAGCCGTCGCCGGTGCATCGCCTTCTTTCGGAAGTAGCGCGGCGTAGAGAATTCCGGAGGCGCGCGTAAGCGCAACCATGTCGACGCTGCCCTGCGCGGCCAGCGCATGCAGTTCGCCCAGAAGACCCGCCATGGCCGTGGGCAAAACGCCGATGCGAAAAATTGCCGCCGAGGGCACGGCGTCCAGGATCAGCCTCGTAAATTCGCGAATGCGCGCCAAAATATCCGGTGCTTCGGAATCGCCCAGCGGCGCAAGCTCCTCGGCGCCCGCGGCGACGGCCATGCCGCCCAGTTCCCGCGCGTAGCGGTCCACCACTTCCGGATGTCCCGCGGCGGAAACGATCACCGACCAACTCCGCGGTTCCACGCGCGCGCGGGCGTCGCCTGAAAAAATCACATCCGCGGCGCCGGGGTTTGCGATTTCCACCATCTGCGGGGAAAGGGGCGACTGCGTGATGGCGCCGCAAAAGCGAAAAGCGGCCTCGGCATTGGAAAAACCCGCGACGAAGGTTCTCTGCGCCGGAAGCAGTGGAAACGTCCGAAAATTCACTCGGGTGATGACGCCGAGCGTGCCCAGCGATCCGATCAAAAGTTTGTGCAGGTCGTAACCCGTCACATTTTTCACTACGCGCCCGCCGCTTTTCGCCGGCATTCCTTCGCCGGTTACAAATTCCATGCCCAGGCAGAAATCGCGCACGCCGCCGTAGGCCTGGCGCAGCGGGGAACTGGAATTGGCCGCGACGATGCCGCCGATCGTGGCGCGCTCCAGGAAGGAAACCACCAGCGGGAGAAATTGTTTTTGCTCCGCGAGCACGCGCAATAAATCCGCGATGCGCATGCCGGGCTCGACGCCCAGCGTAAGGTCTTGCGGATCGTAGGCCAGCACGCGATTCATCCGCAAAAGATCCAGCGCAATGTCATAGCGCGACGGCGGCGAGCCGATGCCGAGTTTCGTGCAGCCGCCACAGGGAATCACTGCGAGTTTTTCCGCGTCGGCGAAGCGGAGCACCTCGGCAATCTGCGCGGCGTCGGCAGGCTGAACCACCGCTGAGGGGAGAATACCGTCGACCTGACGGAGAGCGAGTGCTTCCGGCGCGGTGAGGACGTGCGCCGCGCCGACGATTTCCTCCAGGCGCGCGAGGGAGATTTGCGCGGAATGGCTCATGCGGAAGTGGTCGCCGGAGCGGGGATGTGCGGAATGCGGATTTCTCCGCAGCCCTTGCCGAGCGGAAGAACTTTTCCGGGGTTCAATCGGCCGGCCGGGTTGAACGCGGCCCGCACGCGCGCCATCAGGGCGAGGTCATCCGGCGAAAAAATCAGCGACATCAGTTCATTTTTTTCCATGCCGATGCCATGCTCGCCGGTGAGCGCGCCGCCGACCTCCACGCAATGGCGCATGATTTCGCCGCCCGCCTGGACCACGCGGGCAAATTGCGCGCGATCGCGCTCGTCAAAAAGAATCAACGGGTGAAGGTTGCCGTCGCCGGCATGAAAAATGTTGCCGATTTGCAGATCGTATTTCTGGGCGATTTCCGCGATGCGGCGGAGAGTTTCCGGAAGGCGCGTGCGCGGAATTACTCCGTCCTGCACATAGTACATGGGGGAGATGCGGCCGAGAGCGCCGAAGGCTTCTTTCCTGCCTTTCCAGAGCAGCGCGCGCTCGCGGTCATCGCGGGCCACGCGCACTTCCCGCGCGCGATGCAACTGGCAAACTTCCATGATCGCGGCGGCCTGCGCTTCGACGGCTTCGGTGAGCCCTTCCACTTCGATCAAAAGCACCGCGGCGCAATCCTTGGGAAATCCGGCGTGCACGTAATCCTCGACGGCGCGCAGCGTGAATCCGTCGAGCATTTCGCAGGCCGCCGGCGTTATGGCCCGCACGGTGATGTCGAAGACGGACTCGGTGGTATCGTCGATCGTGTCATACACCGCGAGCAAGGTTTTCACGGCTTCGGCCTTGCGCGTCAGGCGCACGGTGATTTCCGTGACCAGCGCGAGCGTGCCTTCCGAGCCGACGAACAGGCCGTTGAGGTCGTACCCGGACGTCTCCAGATTCTTTCCGCCGGTGCGCACGATTTCGCCGTCGGGCAGCACGAGTTCCAGACCGGTCACGTGATTTGTCGTGACGCCATAGGCCAGCGTGTGCGGCCCGCCGGAATTCTCGGAAACGTTTCCCCCGATGGTGCACGCTTTCTGGCTCGAAGGGTCCGGAGCGAAATACAGGCCCAGGTGATCGACCGCGCGCGAGAGATCGAGATTCACGACGCCGGGCTGCACGACGGCGCGCAGGTTCGCCGCGTCGATTTCCAGGATGCGGTTCATCCGCGAAAACACCACGACGATGCCGCCGTCGCGCGCAATCGCTCCCCCCGACAGTCCCGTGCCCGCGCCGCGCCCCAAGAGCGGCACTTCGTAGCGATTTGCCAGGCGCACGATTTCCGAAACTTCGCGAGCGGAGCTGGGAAAGACGATGCACTTGGGAGAACCTAGTTCCACCGAGCCGTCATACTCGTACAGCATCAAATCTTCCGGTTGAGAAAGGACTGCCGTCGATCCCAGAAGGGCCACCAGGTCGCGGATGAGTTGCGGATTCATTTCAATTTTAAAATTGTTCTCCAGCCACTATAGTCTGCGGCTTCGGTGGGAGTCAACGCAAGCGCTTCCGGTCCGGGGAACTATCTCCAGGGCTGCAACTTCCTGATGATATTCAAATTGGAATGGTCTACCCTGTGTTCGATACATAGCAAACCGGCGAAAGGCAGGTGAAAGGGAATCGATGGGGCTGCTTTCCAGGATTTTCGGTTCCAGGCAGAGTCGGCCGGCAGGTCCTCCGGTACAGGAGATCGAGGTGCACTTTGGCTACGGGTCCACGAATTACCAGCATTTATTTGCGTTGGAGGATGTGCTCCGGCGTGTCATGTCCGATTCGGCCGTGGGCAAGTATGAAGGCCATGACGTGACTGCCGACGGAAGCGACGCATATTTCTATCTGTATGGGCCGGATGCGGAGGCCATCTATCGCGTGATCAGCCCCGTGCTGGCCGATTCCAGCCTCATGCGCGGGGCCACGGTAACAATGTGGTTCGGCCCGCGCAAGTGGAGAACTCCCAAACGGGTCATCCATCTTCCCGCGTGACGGGCGAAAGAACCGGCGAAATGGCGTTGCGCAATCCAATTTTGAACATGTCACCAGATTTCTTGGAATGCTTTTCCCGTCAGTGGAAATGAGATTTTGAGCCGCCGCAGAAAATCCCCGGGTCTGAAGACCCGGGCTACAGCAATTCTGAAGGCGACCACGTGGTTGCTGTAGCTCGCCTCTTCAGAGGCGAGGACTTCCGCGTGCCCGTGCAACATGTTCCTGGATTTTTTGTTACCATCCAGCATGCTTTTTTGCTGCTGGATTTGAAAAACGGGGCCTGGCCGTGAGCAAACCTAAATTATTTTCCACGCACGTTTTGTACGAAGAGCCGCGGCGGCGCCTCGCGGAACATTTCGACGTCGAATACTGGACGGAAAGCGAACGCCCGTCGCGTCCGGAACTGTTGCAGCGCGTCGCGGGCAAGGACGCGCTGGTTTGCCTGCTCACGGAAAAAGTGGACCGGGAACTGCTCGATGCGGCCGGGCCGAATTTGCGGATCGTCGCGAACGTGGCGGTCGGCTACGACAATATCGATGTATCCGCGTGCACCGAGCGGAATATTGCCGTGAGCAACACGCCGGGCGTGCTGGATGAAACCACCGCGGATTTCACCTGGGCTCTGCTCCTGGCCGTGGCGCGGCGCTTGATCGAGGGCGACCGGCTGGCGCGCTCGGGCGGGTGGCTGCAGTGGAATTTTGATCTACTGTGCGGAACCGACATCTGGGGAAAAACCCTAGGCATCATCGGACTGGGGCGCATCGGCCGCGCCGTGGCCCGCCGCGCCGCGGGATTCCGCATGCGTGTGATTTACACCAGCACTTCGCGCGCCTCGATGGAGATCGAACAGGATTTGCATGCGGAATATATGACGCAGGAGCAAGTGCTCCAGCAGGCCGATTTTGTTTCGCTTCATGTGCCGCTCAATCAGAAGACGCTCGGATTGATCGGCTACGCGGAACTTTCCAAGATGAAGCAAACGGCGTTTCTGATCAACACCACGCGCGGGCCGGTCGTCCGGGAAGAGGAACTCGTCCGGGCGCTGGACAACGGCGTGATTGCGGGCGCAGCGCTCGATGTGTTTGAACGCGAACCCCTGATCAGCGACGGGTTGCGGCGCGACAATGTTGTCCTCGCGCCGCATCTGGGGTCCGCTTCGATTGAAACGCGCACGAAGATGGCCATGATCGCCGCCGACAATGCCATCGCTTTTTTCTCGGGCCAGCGTCCGCCGACGATCCTGAATCCGGAAGTGTGGCCGCGGAGCTAGCGCGCGGGTCTCACAGGCATCGGGCGCGCATTTTAGTTTGGGGCCGTGGCTATTCGTTTCCTGGCAAGCTGGTGTGGACTGTAGGGGCACGGCATGCCGTGCCCCTACTACTGCTAGAACGCACGCAAAGAATCCACGATCGTTTATTCCATGGGGGAAAAAATGTCTTACGTAACGACGAATCATCCGAAACTCACGCTGGAAGGCGCGGAAGCCGTGCTTTCCGCGGCGAAAGAACATGCCGCGCGCATCGGCGTGCCCATGAATATCGCCATCGTGGATGAGGGCGGCCACCTGATCGCGTTTGCCAGGATGGACGGCGCAAAACTTTCCTCGATCGACATCGCGTTGAACAAGGCCGTCGCCGCCGCGATTCGCAAGCAGGCCACGGGCCCGGCGCGCTCCGGCGAGGAAGTGAACACGATGTTGTCGCTCAGCCTGGCGATCGGGAGCCATGCGCGCCAGACGCCGATCCGCGGCGGCATTCCCCTCGAAGCAAATGACGAGTGTGTCGGCGCGATTGGCGTGAGCGCGGGCACGGAAGACCAGGACGTGGAAGTGGCTCGCGCCGGCGTGAGCGCTCTCGGGAAGTGATGGTTTCTGGTCGCGTAGACTGAACAGCCGGCGCGTTGTTCGTGCGCCAGAAAACGAAATCCTCAGGTGGAGGCTGGCGCTAAAAGAATCCGTGAATCGTAGCGAGTCCATGGCCGACCTCAAACACGCCGCGCTGCAGATCGCCCGGGAAACTTTGGCGGCGATCGACATTCCCTCCACGATGCGGCGCAAGCTTGCGCGTTCCGGCTCGTGCATCCAAGTGAACGGCGGGGAGCTGGACCTCGCGGCGTTCCAACGCATTTGCGTGATCGCCATCGGCAAGGCGTCCGCGGCCATGGCTCGCGGAATGTCTGAAACGCTTTCACCCGACCTCCGTGCCGAGGGCATTGTTGTCGGGCCCTCGCTCATCGCGAATGCGCCGCCGGGATTCCGCGCCATGGCCGCCGGACATCCGCTGCCGGACGAAGGCAGCTTCGCGGCGGGCCGCGCGATTCTGGAATTGCTGGCCACGACCGGTGAACGCGATCTGGTTTTTTTTCTTTTGTCGGGTGGAGGCTCCGCGCTGGTCGAACAGCCGCTCGATCCCGGCGCAACGCTCGCAGACGTGCAGGAATTGAACCGCTCGCTGGTGACTTGCGGCGCTTCGATCGATGAAATCAACGCCGTGCGGAAACATCTGTCGGCGGTGAAGGGCGGACGCCTGGCGTCCGCGGCGTCCGCAGCGAGGAAGGTCACCTTCGGCGTCACCGATGTGCCGGAAGGGCAGGAATCGGCGCTGGCTTCCGGCCCGACTCTGCCGGACCCGACGACGGTGAGCGAAGCGTGCGGCGTGATTCGCCGCTACGATTTGCTGTCGAAGCTGCCCGCGCCCTTTCGTTTGCGATTCGAGAATCCGAAAACGATTCCGGAAACGCCGAAAGCCGGGAATCCCGCTTTTGCGCGCGCCGAGTTTCAGATTTTGCTGGGCATGCATGATTTGTTTCATCCCGCGCACCGCGCGGCCGAAGCCGCTGAATTCATCACCATGTGCGACAACACCACTGACAATTGGCCGTTGAGCCGCGCCGCGGATTTTTTGCTGGAGCAACTCGGTGCGCTGCAACGCGCTAACCCCGGCCGTGCCGTGGCCGTCATTGCGGATGGCGAGGTCAGTTCTCCGGTGACGGGGAGCGGCGTGGGCGGGAGAAACGCGGCGTTTGTGCTCGATTGCGTTCCGAAAATCGCGGGCCGGCAAATTGCTGTGCTCAGCGTGGGCACCGACGGGATCGACGGCGCAAGCCCCGCGGCCGGCGCGGTCGCGGACGGCGAAACATTGGCCCGCGCCCTCGCGCAAGGACTTGATCCCGCCGACTATTTTCGCCGCAGCGATTCGTGCACGTTTTTTCAGAGCTTAGGCGACGCCATCGTGACCGGGCCCACAGGAAATAATCTTCGCGATTTGCGAATATTGTTGGCGGTGTAGACCGCGGGTTTCATGGCAACCGAGGCGCTAGCGCCGAAGTTGCTCTACAGAGGTGCGCGTGAGAACTTCAGAATCTTTGTAGGGCACGGCTTCAGCCGTGCCGCAACGCATGCAGATTAAATACGGCTTTAGCCGCTGGCGCCTTGCAATTGCGCTCCACGCGCGCACTCTACAGGCCCGGCAACGCGGCTTAACCGGCAGAAGCGGATTTCAACATCGCGTTTATGGCGTCCACGTCGGTGTTGGAAACCTCAAAGACGGTCACCAGCTTGGTCATTTGCAGAAGCTCATTGGTCCTGGCTCCCAGATTGCAAAGGCGCAGCGTTGCTCCGGCGGATTTTGCGCTGGAATGGGCGGTGACCATCGCGCCGAGGCCCGAACTGTCGATCATGGTGACATTCTTCAGGTCCAGGACGATTTTCTTGTTGCCTTGGCCGAGCCGGCTCTTCACCGCGTCACGCAGCGCAATCGTCTCATCGCCCAGCACAATGCGGCCGTCCAGCGCCAGCACAACGACTCCATCCACCTCGCGGCTGGTAATTTTTAAAGCCATGTTTGGTTTCCCCCTGTCAACGCGGAATAATGATTGAAGATACCAGGGTAGGTCCACGACCGTGGTTCAGCCGAGTAGACATGCATCGGACCTTCGGCTTGGCCGGGAGTATACATCGATTCCGCTTATTGCGGCGCGCCAAAATCAGGGCGCGGCGGCCCGGGCGGCGGCGCGATAGCGAACCAGCAGGAGCGTGATATCGTCCGTCTGGCTTGCGCCGCGCGTGAATTGCTCGACGGAATCGAACACCACTTTCTGCAAATGATCGAGCGGCGAGTCCGGAAGCCCGGCAAGGGTTTCGCGCAAGCGAGGAACACCGTACAACTCGTCATCGGGGTCGGCGGCTTCGGAGACGCCGTCGCTGAAAAGAATCAGCGTGTCGTTGTCTTGCAGCTGGGCATGAGCGATTTTGAAATCGGCGCCGGGGACAAGCCCGACGGGGAAGCAACCTTCTGTAAAAGGCTCGGAAGGCTCGCCGCCACGAAGCAGCAGGGGCGAGGGATGTCCGGCATTGATGTAATCGAGACTCCCATCGCTTCCAAGAACGCCGAAAAACATCGTGGCGTATTTTCCCACCTCGGCGTGTTCGCAGAGAAAATTATTGATGTGATTAAAAACGCGCTCGGGTTGCGCGCCCATGGTCATGCCGGAAAGCGCGCCCTGCAGCATGGTGGTGAGCAGCGCCGCGGCCAGCCCTTTGCCGGAAACGTCGGCGATCAGGAAGGCTGTGCGGTCCTCGCTCAAGGGAAAAACGTCAAAGTAGTCGCCGCCGACGGAGAGACATGGAATATTCGTTCCGCTGACGGCAAGATGCGGGAAATCGCGGAAGCCGCGCGGCAGAAGCGCTTGCTGAATATCGCGGGCGAAGCTGATTTCCTGTTCGAGGCGCTGGCGCTGGCGTTCATATTCGACCAGCCGCGCGTTATCCAGAATGCTGGCGGCTTCGACGGCCAGCGCGTCCAGGATCTGGCGTTCCAGCCGGGAAAAGGCCGCGGGGCGCTGCGAATCCAGATACACGACGCCCAGAAAATGTCCCCGTTTCAGATTCGTGGAGCTTTCCGGCGAATTTGCGCGGGACATGGCATACAGGGGAATGACGACCACGGCGCGAAGCCGCTGCGCCACGATGCTCATCGCCGCCTGCAGGCCGACATCCGCATGCGCAAGGTCCTCGGTGATGATGCTGGATTTTTGCTCGATCGCCTGGCGCAGCGCGGTTTGGCTCGGCGCGAGAGCTTCGGAGTCGAGGCGCAATCCTCCCTTTCGCCGGGCCAGCCGGACGCGCAGCGCTCCGGAAGCGTCCGGTTCCAGCAGCAGGCCGCGATCCGCGTCTGTGATGGAGATAGCGTGATCGAGCATGGTGCTCAGCACGGAGTCCAGGGGAAGCTGCGAATGCAAAAGCATTGTCGCTTCCAGCAGAAGATTGAGTTTGTGCAATCCGCCTGGAGATGACTCGGCGCTGGAGATACTCTGAATGCGGCTCAGCAGGTTCTGAATGGAAGAGTCGGCCGCGGGGGTCCGGAAAACAAGTTCATACGAATTGTCCAGGCCGAAACTGATGACGTCGCCATCTTCCATTCCGCAGCGTTCCACTGGCTTTCCGTTCACATAGAGGCCGCGGCGGTGGCCCCGGTCTTCCAGATACCAGCGGTCTGCCTGCGAAATCAGCGTGGCGCACTCGCGGGAGATGCGCCGGTCGTCCAACTGCAGATGATTGCCGTTGCCTCCGCCGCGCCCGATGAAAAACGGCGATTCGCTCACGCGGACAACGCGCCGCGAGCGATCGGGGGAAAGAACCTCCAGGAGAGTTTCGCCGGCGATGGGGGCTTCAGTCATAAAGGCGCTTCAACGCCGGGATTGTAGCACGTGCCGGCCGGGGAACAATGCCGCGTCGGCTGGCCAGGGTGAGCAGGTCACTTAGGACAAATTACGTGGACAGTCGCGGCTGGGGGCCGTGAAAAATGCCGGTTAATCGCTCTTGCTTCCCGGCAAGGACGCTTCGATTCGGCGCAAGCGATTGTTCATCTCCGTAATCTGCTGTTCCAGATGATCCAGCCGGTCGAGCACAACCTGGTTGGTATTCGCCGCGGCGGCTGTTGGTTCGCCGGTCTTCTGTCCGGCCGCCGACGCGTTCTTGGTCTTCAGCTGGTTGATCAATTCTTCCAGGGAATGCGGAACACCGATGGAAAACTGGCCGCTTTTCAGCAGCGCTTCCAGCGGCTCGATGGCCGAGGGATCTCCGCGGCGGCCTAGCGCGAAAATAGAGGAGTAGCGAATGTCGAAGGAAGGTTCGCTCAGATACGTAATGAGGCGCGCGGTAATGTCATGATTCTTCAGGTCCACGCGTCCCAGAGATGCGATGGCGATGCCGCGAAGTTGCGACGGCTTTCCCGGTGAGGACCATTCGACAAGCGAAGGCACCACGGAGTCGTCGCCGAGCGCTCCCATGGCGCGAAGCGCAGACTGGCGGAGCACGTCGTCAGGCGACGAAGTCGTGAGAGTTTTTTCCAGCAGCCCCGCCACTCCGTTGGCCTTGGCCTGCGCCAGCGATTGCAGTGCAGCGCCTCGAACGGAATAGGATTTGTCGTCCTTGTAGATATTCTGGAGACGCTTGGCGACGTCTCCGTCATTCTGGAAATGGCCGAGTTGCTCGACGGCCACCTGGCGCACCCAGGGCTGTTCATTCGAGAGCGCGGCCAGCACTTGCTTTCGCGAGGCGGGAGAATTTTCGCGGCCGAGCGCGCGCAGGGCTTCTTCCCGCACACCCCAGAATTTATCCTGTCGCGCGGCCTTGCCCAGCGCGCCGGTCACATCGTCATTGTCCTTCAGGTTGCCCAGCGCGACGGCGGCGTCGGCGCGGTCCGGCACATCCGAGGCCGTTTGCAGTTGGAGAATCCATTCTTCCGGCGTTTTTTGAAAATCGAGCGATTTCAGAATCTTGTCGCCCTTGTCGAACAGCACCATCAGCGGCGGACCATCGACGGCGAACGAAAATGTCTCCTCGGCTTTGGAAATTTCCACAGGAAAAAGTTTTTCGCCGCTCGAAGTGGTCACGGCGATCTCCACCGGAACGCGAAAAAGGCCGACGCGCCCTTCCACTTTTTGCGTTTGCGTCACGGTGAGGCTGATTTTCTTTTCCGCCGCGTCATACGTGGATCTCACCCGGAAGCGCGGCGCTCCGGCGCCGTAAATCCACTGGTCAAAAAATTGATCGACATTCGTGCCGCTGGATTCCTCGACGGCCTTGACCAAGTCGGCGGTGACCACGTTCCGCAGGCGGTTGGCTTCCAGATAATGTTTTAGCGCGCGGAAAAACGCTTCGTCGCCCAGTTGCTCGCGAAGCATGTGCAGCACCCAGCCGGATTTGTCGTACACGTTGCCCACGTACTCGACGGAATCGGTGATGTCTCGCGTGACAATGGGCACAGGGAAGAGATCCCGCGACGGCATCCATCTGTTCTGGTCGCGCCAGTAGCGGTAGGCGGCCGCATCGGCGCCGTAGAAATGCTCTTCCCACAACGTCGCGCCAAACGTGGCGAAACCCTCGTTCAGCCATGTGTTGGTCCAGTCCTTGCATGTCACCAGATCGCCGAACCACTGGTGCGTCATTTCGTGGGACAGCAGGCCGTCGGCGGCCTCCGGTTTTTCTCCCGCGAGATCGGCGTGAATCAGGTCGCGCACCGTGAGCGTCGTCGCGCTCACATTTTCCATGCCGGAGGCGACGAAATCGTCGACCGCCGTCTGCGCGTATTGCTCCCAGGGATAAGCCACTCCAAATCGCTGGGAAAAGAAATCGAGCATTTCCTTGGTATGGCTGAACGTGGGATCGATCGTATCTCCCAACCCGCGTGGCACGTTGTATGTAACAGGAATATTCCGCCAGGTGTCCTTCTTCTCCACGTATTCTCCGGCCACAAAGGAAATCAGGTACGTGGAAACGGGCAGTGACTGCCGCCAGGTCCACGTCTTCTGGCCATTCGGAGCGTCCTCGATGCTGATGATTTTTCCGTTGGAAACGGTGAGCCAATCGCCGGGGACGGTCAGAATCATTTCGGAGGTGGCGCGGTCGTTCGGATAATCATAAATGGGGATGTAGTGGTGCGTGTCCTCGGCCTCGCCCTGAGTCCAGATTTCCTTGGCGCGGCCGGGATTGTCCTTATCCGGCAAGATGAAATACAGGCCGCTGGTGGGCTTGCCTTCATAGCGCAGGTTCACTTCCAGGGTTTCGCCGGCTTTCGCGGTTTGCGCCAGGTGGACGCTGAGCGTGTTGTCATGAAGATCGAACGAGGCGTCCTTGCCGTTGACGCGCGCGCCGAGGATCTTGAGGTCGGCGGAATCGAAATCAAGCTGCGTCAGGCCATCGCGCAAAGGGGCGAGCGTGTGGGTCACCTCGCCGAAGACCTTGCGCTGATCGATATCAAAATGCAGCGACACACGCACATTCTGCAAATCGTATTCGCGGCTGGGCGCATATGGCCGGTCCGCCCGGGCCGCCGCCGCGAACATCGCGGCCAGAGCCAGAATCATTCCCGCTAGAATTGCGGGTGGACGAAGTCTCTTCCAGGGGCAGTTCATTCGGGCCTCACAAAGCAGTTCACGGCGCGCAAAACCATCTGTTCATTATACCTGCGCGAGCCTTGCCGGATAAGGGAAGGTCTTGGCCGGCAGTGTCCTAAATTTGGCCTGCAACGGATTTCAGGAGGCCGGGGCTTCAGAGTCTGTGTGAGAACGTCAGAATGTTTGTGGGTCGTGGCTATAGCCACGACATAACCGCAGCACAATCAGTGCGGCTTTAGCCGCTGACGCCTTGGAATTGTAGTTCTCACGCAGACTCTTCAGCCCCGGCGAAAAGCCTCGTCCGATAAGGGGTTTTAACCTCTGAAGCTTCAGGGGCTAAAGCCCGCGATCAGACGGAACTTGAATGTCCGAGCTAAAGCTCGGACCTCCGAAAGACGGAAGCTTCCAAATCAGGACAGCACCTCTTGGTTCCATTTCCATTAGACGGGCGCTGGCTCGAAGCGTTTCCGCGGTGTTCCCTGCGCTAGCCCGGCAGCTCACCCGCGCAGGTACGAATCCTCTTTCCGGATCCAATCCTCGCGGCGAGGCGCGAAGAAATCGACGTCCACCGTATCCTCCAGCGCGACGGCCCCGTGGGGCACGTGCGCCGGGATCAATAAGACTTCCCCCGCGCCAACCAGAATTTCGCGGTCATCAAAAATGAATTTCAGAGATCCTGAAAGGATCCACGAATACTGCTCGTTCACATGGGAGTGGCGCGGAACCACTGCGCCCTGTTTCATCAGCAGCTGCGAAATCGTCGCGTTCTCTCCGGAAATCATCTGGCGGGAGAGCAGGTCGTTCATTTTTTCCGCTTCCACGTTCTTCCATGAAGTTTTTTCAAGAGTACTCACCGGGGCCTCCTCATCACGTTTGGACCGACGCAGCATCCTCCCCGGAAATCAGGCCGGCGTCAATCCCGGCCTGACAAATACGCCATTTCCAGAGGAACACGGAACTTCTGATAAGATGCGTGGCGCGGGATCTCCTTCTTTACCTTGAAACAGGAGGCGAGGCCGCGGGAACATCGGAAGACGTCGTCCAGCGAGGTCAGGAATGCCAGCGGAACCAAATGTCGCGGGAATCGCGCGGCTTCTATATGTTATAGCGGGCGCGGCGATGGCCGGCTGGGGGCTCTGGGGCGCGGATGCGGGCTGGACGCAATGGACCTGGCTCACGCTGGGCGGATTGTTTTTGGTCCTGGGCCTGATTGGATATTCTCCCGTGCACACGTTGTTTTTGAAAAGAACCACGAAAGCAAATTGAATGCGGCTCCTTCACGCAGTGGCGGGATTTTTTCTCTTCTTCGAGCTGCCCATCCCCATCTACTGGCTGATTCTTCATCCCTTCAACGCATTCTGGAAAACGCGCGTGCGCGCCGCATTCTGGTTCGCGGGCCTCAGCGCATGGATCTCCGGCGGCGCGGTCCTCTGGACGTTCCGGCATGCGCTGCTCGCGGCCACGCGGCCGCCATGGATCGCCACCGCCGCGGGTTGTGCGCTGATCGGAGTGGAAATTTACCTTTTCCTGCGCGTCGAGCGGGAACTCGGCAGCCGCCGCCTGATCGGCCACGCCGAACTCACCGGGACCGGCGAAATGCATACCGGCGGTTTGTACCAGCACGTGCGCCATCCGCGCTACTCGGGCATGTTCTGCGCCGTCGTGGGCGCCGCGCTGCTTTGCGGCACGCGCCTATTGTGGGCCGTGCTTGCGGTCTGGTCGCTCTTCGCGCTGCTTGCCATCCGTATGGAAGAAAGGGAACTGGCCGCGCGGTTTGGCGGCGCCTACGCCGCGTACCGCAAGCGCGTCCCCGCGTTCTTTCCCCATCGCATGCGCTCTTCGCGATAAGCAGGAACGAACAGGAACGAGCGTTGCCCTGCCGTCACTCGTCCGCTAGAATGAATCCAACATTGCGGAGAGGTGTCCGAGCGGTTGAAGGAGCTCGCCTCGAAAGCGAGTGTCGGGGAAACCCGACCGTGGGTTCGAATCCCACCCTCTCCGCCATAATTTTCTAAACCATCTAAAACGAATGTGATACGTCGCATAGCCCTGCCGGGTTACGCGCGGGTTACGGACCAAACGCTGGCACTCCCAGAAAAAGCCGTATTAGCCAAAATGGAGACGGCGATGATTGGCATTTACATTCGCATCAAAGTTGACGGCAAGCGGACCTTCAGAGCAGCACCTGCCGAGCCAGGGGATTTCGAATACTGGCTGAAATCTACCCTAGCCATGCAAAAGATGCCGGTAGATGGAGAGCGAAGCGAGGAACAAGAAGAGGATGCCAGCCGCGATCCCCAGTCTTTCGATCCACACATTCAGGCTCCGAATCCAGTGGACAACTACGAATTGCTGCTTCTCCCCGGTTGTCCCTGCTCGCGCCAGAAAAAGCTAGTCTGTCTCGTGAAGTCCGGTGAGCGATCTGTTGATTACGAGCACAAAGAGGGAGATCGCCAGCCCTCTCCAAGTTATCCACAACGGCAGCCAATTGTCGTTCATGTCATGTCTCCTGCGCTGATGCTTTCCGAATCGAAAAATACCCCGGCGGTAATGCGGATGTCGTTCTGGCGGCATTTCTTGTCGTGAACGTCATTGATGCTCTTTTCGGGCGCGTAAGAGAACCGCCGTCTATTTGCATTTGCAGAGTAGAGCCGCTCGTTGTACCAGGCCATACCTACGGGCGGGTATTTGCGAACGCATCGGACGGGGAATTCACAGCCCATGGCTGTGATATGAGGGCCTTCTTACTTTTCCTTGACCAGAACGTATTTGGGCCGCCGCCCCCTGGATTTTTCATGGGCGGCGCCATTCGATTCGGTCCGTCCCTTGTGATCGGAGCGGGATTTTATCCGTGGGGATGGGCGCATCCGTACTTATCGTGGGGCAGCCACCTCATCTTCTTCGACGACACGCCATGGGGCCGGGGCTGCGCGTGGAACGCCATAAATTCCGGCGGCGAAAAACGCGCAGCGGCCGGGAGAAACATACGATGAGACCCGTGCATGCCTCACGCTATACCGACAAACTCTCTCAGACACCGTGGTACAAAAATTCCATCAGGTCACCGGCCGGCGATGCTTGCCAACGATACGCAACCGATGGTCAAGCCGGCTGCTTGGCCTCACGCCGGTACCGAGCCGGCGGCAGTTTGAATTCACGTTTGAAGGCTCGATTGAACGCTGCTTCAGACTCATAGCCAACATCGGCTGCGATGTCCGCCATACCCCGCGGCGTTGTAATCAGCGCGCGGGCAGCCAAGTGAAGCCGCCAGCGCGTTAAATAGGTCATCGGAGGCACGGATAGAAAACGGCTGAAGCGCTCCACGAGGGCGGACCGCGAAAGGCCGACTTCCCTTGCCAGATCAGCAATTGTCCAGGGATGGTTGACATGGCTGTGCAGAATGGCGAGGCTTTTTCCAACGATCGGATCGCGCGCTCCCGCGAGCCAACCGATCTGCTCCTCCGGAAGTCCGGCGATGTATCTTCTCAAGGTGTCTACGAACAAAGCCTCCGAAAGTTTGGCAAGCATCGCATCGCTTCCGGCTCGTCCGGAGGCAGTTTCTTCGACCAGGTGAAGAATCGAATTTTCCAGCCAATGGCCCGAGTTGTCTGCACGAATATTCACTTTGAAGATAGGCGGCAATCCTTCAAGGATCGGTCTGCACATGAATGGGTCACAGGCCATGTATCCGCACACCAAACGGGTATTCTCCCCGCCTCCTCCAACGCGCAACGGACTCAGGTCGCGAGTCACAATCTTTTCAATAATGGCGGGCGTAACATCAATCGAAGCGCGTTCGCTGCTCAGCATCTGGTGCGGATCGCCGTGGGGGAAGATGACGATATCACCCGGTTCGAGAGCGAGCAATGCACCCTCTTGCGTCCGCGCAAGCGCTTTGCCTTCGACGACAAGATGGTAGATCACCAGGTGAGGGGCGCCGGGAGCAAGAGCGGGGGCCAAATCCTTCGAGGTGGGTGAATTCACACCCCATGGGGACGACAGCTCCGCATTAAAAAACAGCGCGCCCTTCAACTTCATGGCCGCAAGTATTTCTGAAAAAGCATCCATGGTGTTTTCTGGACTGCCTGCAAATTCAGCTGGATGACCTGCAAATCATTCCGCACATCCTGGACGCGAGAGCAAATAGTCCGCATTCCCGAGCATGGACGGACCTTATAAATCCTCGCAGAATTCTACCCGCGACGCGAAGTTCGCGCAAGGCAGGCTGACTGACGCGGGCAGGACCAAGACGAGATCACAAGGAGATCAAGCGATGAATGCGATAGCGAAGGATACGCTGGCTGGCAGAGACTTTGACCAACTCAAGGCTCGCCTGAAGGCAACCTGGATGACCGGGGATTACGACCTTTTCTCCCGCTTTATGGAAAAGGGTGCGGAGCAATTCTTCACACGGCTCAACAGTAAGCCGGGCACCCGGCTGCTGGATGTGGCGTGCGGGTCAGGACAACTCGCCCTGATTGCAGCGCGGGCGGGCGCGCAAGTTTGGGGCTGCGACATTGCCACGAACTGGATCGAGGACGCACGGACGCGCGCAGCCGCCGAAAAACTTCCGATTATCTTTGAAGAGGGGGACGCGGAATCATTGCCCTACAGGGACGGTCAATTTGATGTTGTAACGAGCATTTTCGGGGCGATGTTTGCACCTCGTCCCGATCTGGTCGCGGCGGAACTCACACGCGTGTGCCGGCCGGGAGGCATCATTGCCATGGCGAATTGGACTCCCAGTGGATTCATCGGGCAGATGTTTAAGGCGATATCCAAGTATATCGCCCCCTCCGGCATGCCCGCGCCCGCGTTGTGGGGAGACGAAGCCACTGTGCGTGATCGCTTGCGCGAAGGAATTGCGAACCTCACTTGCACGCGGCAGACTTATCTATTCGAGTATCCATTTTCCCCGGAGGACGTCGTGGAATTCTTCCGCACGAATTATGGCCCCATGTCACGGGCGTTTGAGTCTCTCGACGCCAGCGGCCAGGAACAGCTTCGGAATGAACTTGTTGGCCTTTGGTCCGCGCATAATTCCGCCGGCGGCAATTTCACCAAAGTGGACGCCGAATACCTCGAGGTGATTGCAACACGCGACGGCAGCGGATTGGAAGCGTCGAAGAACCTGGCTCATCGAAAAGCACGAAGTGATCAAAGGCAACGCGCGGAACTCCTGGCGGATCGTATCGAAAAAGGCGCCGCCGATCTGGCTGCGTTTGCGGAAGGAATCTCAGAGGCGGAGTGGAACTTGCCGGTTTCGGAAACCGACCGTCGGCCAGTTGGGGTCATCGTGCACCATGTTGCGAGCATGTATCCGATTGAGATAGAAGCCGCGCGGGCAATTGCCGGCGGAAACCCGGTAACGGACATCACTTGGGAGGCTGTCGCGAATTTGAATGCCCAGCACGCCCGGGAACACACAGCAGTGACGAAGGCGGAGACACTCGAACTCTTGCGCCGGAACAGCCGTGAAGCGGCTTCGGCGGTGCGCGCGTTCACCGATGAAGAACTCGACCGGGCGGCGCCCTTCTCATTGAGCTTTGGCGCACCCGTCACGGCGCAATTCGTGGTTGAAGATCACGCGCTTCGCCATAGCTGGCACCACCTGGCCCGCATCCGCAAGGCTTTGGGCCGGTAATCATTAGCGCCGGGCGGCATTTGTGAATCGATTCGATTATTGAGCCGAGTCCCTCACGCCGCCCGGCCGGGAAGTTCGTTGGCTTATGCTTAAAGGGAGCACTGGCACATGCAAAGTCCAAAACTAATGGCCGTGCTCGCCCACCCCGATGATGAATCCCTGGGGGTGGGCGGCACGCTCGCGAAGTACGCATCGGAAGGCGTCGAGGTCTATCTGTTGACGGCCACGCGCGGTGACAGCGGCCGTTACCGAGGGCTTCGACCAGGAGACAATCAGCACCCGGGCCCGTCGACGTTGGCGAACATTCGCGAGGCTGAGCTTCGCGCTGCCGCTCGTGCGCTGGGCGTACGCGAGGTCTCCTTGCTCGATTATCTTGACCAGCATTTGGATCGAGCTAACCCGCGCGACGCCGTCGCCGCCATTGCTGCGCACTTGCGGCGGGTCCAGCCGGACGTGGTCGTGACCTTCGGCCCCGACGGCGCGTATGGGCATCCCGACCACATTGCCGTCTCCCAATTCACAACGGCGGCCATTGTTGCCGCGGCCAACCCGGGGTATACAGTCAATGGGGTTGAAGCATTTCGTCCGCACACGGTGTCAAAGCTTTACTATGTGGCCTGGCCGGAATCTGCGTGGAAAGCTTATCAGGCTGCCTTTCGGAAACTGGTCTCGACAGTCGACGGCATTGAAAGACAAGCAGTGCCCTGGCCTGACTGGGCGATCACCACGGTAATCGACACGCGGGATCACTGGTCAACAGTTTGGCGGGCAATCTCTTGCCACGAATCACAGGTCTCCGCCTATGAGCAGTTGAAGCACCTGACGCCGGACGATCACGAAGCACTCTGGGGGCGGCAGTCGTTTTATCGGGCGTTGAGTACCGTGAATGGCGGACGCGCGCGCGAGGCAGACCTGATGGATGGAATCCGCACATGACGAAAATACCAGGAGCAAAAAGATCCGCAACGAAAGGCGATTCTCGCCGGCATGCGCCGCTCGCAATGGACGCCGCGACTTTCCGCAAGCTGGGACACCGGCTCGTCGACCAGGTCGCTGGGCTGCTCGAATCATTGCCGCTCGGCCCTGTCACTCGCGATGAATCCCCGTCCGCGGTGCGCGAGGCGCTCGAACTTACAGGTCCTCTCCCGGAATTTGGAATGGATCCCGGGACACTATTGGAACAGACGGCACAGAGGTTGTTTGCCCACTCCCTCTACAATGGCCACCCGCGTTTCCTTGGATACATCACTGCTGCGCCTGCTCCGATCGGGATTCTAGGCGACTTCCTTGCATCGGCAGTGAACCCGAACGTTGGTGCATGGACGCTTTCGCCGGCTGCAACAGAAATTGAGTCCCAGACGGTGCGATGGATCGCCGAGCTCATCGGCTACCCGGTGAATTGTGGCGGGCTGCTCACGAGCGGCGGCAACATGGCGAATTTTGTGTGCTTCCTTGCCGCGCGTAAGGCCAAAGCCTACTGGGACGTGCGCGAACACGGTGTGATTGATGACTCTGGTCGCAGACTTCGTGTTTACGCCTCCATGGAAACGCACACGTGGATTCAGAAGGCCGCGGACCTCGGGGGCCTCGGTACCTCATCGATTCGGTGGATCGCGACCGACAAAAATCTATGCATGAACGTGGCCGAATTACACCGTCAGATCGATGCGGACACTGCAGCGGGAGATGTGCCATGCCTCGTGGCCGGAACCGCAGGTTCGGTCAGTACCGGAGCGATCGATCCGCTTCCGGAGATCGGTGCGCTTTGCAAAGAGTACGGCGTGTGGTTCCATGTCGATGGGGCCTACGGCGGGTTTGCAGCCGCTCTGTCTGATGCATCGGATGATTTACGGGGACTGAGCCAAGCCGATTCCATCGCAGTCGATCCCCACAAATGGCTCTACGCGCCACTAGAGGCCGGGTGCGCGTTGGTGCGTGATGACGCGGAAGCGCTCCGCGCGGCCTTCGCATACCATCCTCCTTACTATCATTTCGAGGAACATGCGACGAACTACGTTGATTATGGCCCGCAAAATTCGCGCGGTTTCCGTGCTCTCAAAGTCTGGCTCGCACTGAAACACGTCGGAGCCGCTGGATATCGCCAGATGATCGCGGAAGATATTCACCTGTCTCAGGCATTGGCGCAGGAAATCACCCGACATGAGGAGTTGCAGCTTGTGACGCAAGAGTTGAGCATAACCACGTTCCGCTACGTTCCATGCGATCTTCGATCGAATCTGGGAGATGAGCGGGTGGAAAGTTATCTCGATCAGCTCAACCGTGAGCTGCTCGACCGGCTGCAGCGCGGCGGCGAGACATTTGTCTCCAACGCCGTCGTTCATGATCGCTTCCTGCTGCGGGCCTGTATTGTGAATTTTCATACCGCTCAAGAAGACGTAGAAGTCGTGCCGGGCATTGTCGCGCGAATCGGGCGTGCGGTCGATGCGGGTCTGCGCAAGACGATTTCACAAGTCTAATTGGGCAGCCACAATGCCTGCTGGCGCCAGGAGCGGTCCGGCTTCGGTGACTGTCGCTGGTCTGATTGCTGCGGCCCCGCGTTCACTCTGGCCCCATCGCTCCCTCGATGGTGGGTTCTCTCTCATTTCACCCGGTACAAAAAACTCCATCCGGTCAAGTAACTGCAGGAAGTCAGCGGAACACTTTGCGCCATTTATCGCACAGCAGACAGGGTTCGATCCCAAGGCGGATTTCCGCGCTGAAACCTGTTTCGGAAAACACTTGGGAGTCGAGGCGGCATTCCAAAGAATGCCTCCCCTCCGTTTGACGCTCAACCTCAGAATTGAAGCGAGAGCGACATCTGGATCTGCTGTGCGCTGCCGATGGTGTGCACGACCTGTCCGATGCCGACCGGGCATTGAAAGAAATTGTTGCCGATAAACGGGCTGTTGCTGGCCGCGCATTCCGAGGCGGAAGGCACGGAAGGCTGGCCCGTCGTCGGGGTCTGGCTGAAGGTCAGGTTTTGGTTGATGTTGTCGATGGGAATGTCGAAGCTGGGATGGTTGGTCAGGTTGAACACATCAAAGCTGTATCGCACCGTAAATCTCTCCGTGATCGACGTCGACTTGACGATGGAGATATCGGCGCGCTTTTGCCAGGACTGGCGGAAGATGTTGCGCTGTCCGCCGTTGGGGATGAAATTGGTCTCGAACGTGTCACCCGCGGGAATCGCGCCCGCCGGAATGCCCGCCGGAGGATTGTTCGGATCGATCAGCGGAATGGTGAAGCACGACGCCTTCAACGCCGGGGAGCCGGGGGTGTTGCCGATCGCCCCGGTAATGGCGCTTCGCGGAGTGCATCCGGGGGCGAGCGGCACGATCGGGTTAGTAATACCGTTATTAATGCTGTAGAAAATACTTCCGACGGCGCCGGAATAGTCGATCACGCTGAAGGGCTGCCCGCTTTGGAATACGATCAGGCCCTGCACGGCCCATCCGTCGGCCACTCTCCCCTCCCAGGTGCTGGGCCCGAAAAACTTGGGAAGTTCGTAGTGATAGTCGACGTTGAACACGTGCGTGCGGTCGAAGTCCGACGGTGCGTACCCGCCCCGCAACTCCAGCGGATTGCTGCCGTTGTAGAACAGCCCCATGGCGCTCTGTTCGTCAAACGAGCGTGAGAACGTGTAGGACACGCCGGCCTGGAGCCCGTGGCTGATCCTCTTTTCCACGTGCGCCTGCAGCGCGTCGTACGCCGAGACGCCTTCGGCCGTATAGGCCTCCGACTCGCCCGCATACCCGATGTATGGCACGCGCAAATCCACGTTGCCGCCTTCGGAAGTGGCCACCATATTCTCGCCCGTGTGCCCATTCACGTCCGTCAGGCCCAGCGGGTTCGAGTTAAAAAAGATGGGGGGTTGCGACTGGACGTTAAACCCATAGGTATAGGACTGGGCGAACTGTGAACCCGCCGGGTTAGCGCAGGTGGGTGTGGGTCCGCACAGCGGATTGCCCGGGGAAGCGATTCTGGCCTGGTTAAACGGAAGGGGAACGATTTCATGGCGGCCAAGCGCGTTCACGAAGCCGATATCAATGGCCAGGTCGTTGCGTGGCTGCCACTGAATATCCAGCGTTGTGTTCATAGTGTAGGGAAGCTTGTTGTTCCGCGCGTAGACGCCCAAGTAAAAGGGAATATTCCCAAAATTCGCCAATTGAGCGCCGTTGGGCAGGTAGGTGAGACCGGTATTCGCATCGAGTCCCGCAATCGTGGTCGGGTCTCCCGCTGGTGGAGGCAGAAGCGCGCTACCCCAAGGGCAGGCCAGCGCGTTACCCGGTGGACAGGTCCCGGGATTAGGCAAGTCGCCGCCCGCGACGCAAGGTTGAAATGCTCCCGTCCCTCCAAACAAGCCCGTGCAGAACTGTGTGCCCACAAAAGGGACCTGCTGGTTGATCCCAAACGGACCGCCGGGCGTGATGCTCTGCGCCACGCCGGGGGAAAGGTAAGTGAAAAGTTCGCCGCGGTCGTAATACATTCCCCAACCCGCGCGAACCACCAGTTTACTGTTGAACATCTTGAGACTCCAGGCCACGCCGATGCGCGGGGCAAAGCCCCATTGCCGGCCGGTGAGCGTGGAATTGCTCACGCCGGGTGTGCCGTGCGGATTGTTGCCCGCAACGATCAGGCCTGTGGAAGTAATCGCGTCCGCGATGGGATCGTAGGAGTACTTGGTCGGATCAAAATTCACAAGTTTTCCATTTTTTTCCGTCAATCCGCCGTTCCAGTCAAAGCGAAGTCCCGCCGTGATGGTGAGATTGCTGCGGAGCTGGAACTTGTCCTGGATATACTCGCCGGTTTCCTTGGCGCGCCAGTAGCGGCTGGGGTCTCCGCTCATAAAAAGCGTGCCGGCGTAGACGTAGTCATTGATGAGTTCACCCTGGAGAAACTGGTTGATGGATTGTGGGGTGATCATGCCAAGCTGATTTCTTCGGTCCCGCGTATTGAGCTGCGTATAAGCGAAGCTTCCGCCGAAGGTAATCGTGTGCCGTCCCACAGTCCAGATGGCGTTAGCGGAGGGATTGAACCGGTTCTGGAAAACTCCCGTGAAGGCGCCCATGGACTCCCCGCCAGCGCCGATATTGAAAAGAGGGTTGTAGGAGGGAAAGGCAGGGTCGCCGGGACCACCCATGAGAGCGGGCCAGGAAACGCTTATACCCGGAAATACGGATGAACCAAACGTGTTGATCGTGCAATCCGCAGCGGACGCTCCGGTTAAAGTCTCGCAGGCACTGGCGAACTGCGCCGGGGTGAACGGCTGGCCGATGGTGCTGTAAGCTTTTTCCCGGATGAACCCAAAGGTCTCGGTAATGCTGAGATTGGTCTTCAGGATCTGCGTATGGCTTAGAGCGATCACTTGGCTGCCTGCATCTAAGTGCTGCGGGAAGCCCTGGATGGACGAAAACGCATAGGGCGCGGTGGTCGGATCATGCTGGTAGTAATATTTGGCCGCGAAGGAATGCGTGGAATTTGGGTTCCAGTCCAGGTCGGTGACCGCCTGATCCGCGAGGAAAATTCCCGTGCCCGGCTCCGAGGAGTTTTCCGGGAAGGCCTCCAGAAGTGCCGGATTCGACGAATTCATGGAGAGAGCGTTCGGATTTGCCCAGGGAATAATGCAATTCTGGGGACACCCGTAATTGAATAACGTATAGGCGATGGGATTGATATCCCCGGGGCCGGTTCCGATAGTGGGATTTATATTGGAATCATTCTCCAACCCGAGAGCGTTCCCAAGATTATTGAGGTTGCCAACCGTTGCCAGGCAAGTCACCGAACGAACGCCGCCAGGACAATTCGACGCATCCAGGCCGCGCGGGACCACCGGACGGTAAATGCCGATTTGCTCGTCGGTAGCGCGCGTATGCTGGTAGCTCCCAAAGAAGAAGAGTTTGTCCTTCACAATGGGGAGCCCAACCACTCCGCCCGCGGTATAGCGGTGCAGCGAAGGGTTTTTTTCGTTGGCGGGAATATTCGGATCGGCATTATTGAAATAGGGAACGGCGTTCAACCAATTCGTTCCGCGATGCAGGTAGGCGCTTCCGTGGAGGTTGTTGGTGCCCGAGGCCGTGCTCATATCGATGTGCGCGCCGCTGGTGGAGCCTTGCTGAGCGTCATACATCGAGGTATTCACCCGAACTTCCGCTATGGTTTCCTGCGGCGGGGACGGGATTGACTCGCCGATGGCCAGATAAATCGAGGCGCTGCTCTGGATCGGAAGGGTGCTCAGGGCCGAGGAAGTGCTGACGCCGGTAGCGTTCACGATGCGGGACGAGGTGACGTTGCTGGTCGTCTTTCCGTTGAAAAGATTCTTGGCGTCCACTCCATTCATCAGGAAAGAGTTGCTGGTGTCGCGCTGGCCGTTGGCCCACACCGGAGCGTTCCCCAGTCCTTCATTGGCCCCGGTGCCGGATTGCAGTTCGGCGTTCACGCCCGGAGAAAGCAACACCAGCCCGGTGAAAGAGCTGGTAGGCAGCGGGACCGCGTCAATCTGCAACTTGTCCATGACATAGCCGTTGATGGTATCCACGGCATTCAGTAGAGGGGTTTCCTCAACCGTGATCGATTCGCTGACATTACCGACTTTTAATTCGGCGTTCAGGGACACCGTGCGGTTGGCCTGCACGAGGATGGATGGAACGGTTTGCGTCTGAAAGCCCTGCTGTGTGAAGGTCAAGGTATACGAGCCAATTGGCAAATTCACAAAAAGATAAGAGCCGGTCGAGGTCGTCGTCTGCGTGCGAGTAAGTTTTGTTTCATCACCGATCAATGTCACCGTGGCGCCGACGACAATCGCTCCGGATGCGTCTGTCACCGTGCCGGTAATACCGCCGAGTGTCTGTTGAGCAAGTGCAAAAGGCGCCGTCATGGGCGCGATCACGAGGAATGTGGCGAGAAGGAACACCGAACCCCTGATGCGCAATTTCATTTCTTGAATACCTCCGCTTCTAAGTCGATCCCCAATGTTGTTTCCCTGATTTCAGCACCCTTTTTCCTCCCTTCCAGACCGCGAATAATTTGCAGGAATCTACGACAATTTCAGAACAAGCGAAAACGTATTCTTTAGATCAGCGCAATCAGTTATTTCTATTCGCGAATCCGTGCCCGGGAAAAGCGCCGAGCTCCGCCCGCTTTTCAGGGCGGCTTTTCGTTTATCCGCAATTCAAACGGATGCGCAGCCCTCGTTGGCCCTCTTTCTTTTTTCTGTTTTTCCTGGAGAATGTGGCCCCTGATCCCCATGCAGCCGCGGGGATCATCATTCGCAAGGAGCCATTATGAAAGCCTTTATTACCCGCGATACTCCCGTTACCGATGAGGTCTTGAATACGATTGCTTATCTGCCCACCACGAGCCTCTCCAAAATTGTCGAGGATGCTTTCTTCAGGAAACTGACGGACAGGGACTTCATGCGTATCGGAGTCCTGCTGGCAATGAAAGGATATGAAGAGGGCGGGTCTCCCATAGGAGGCGTGATCATCAGCAACGAAACGCGCCAGATCCTGGGGAAGGGACACAACACGTTAGTGCAGGAAGGCCATCCGTACAATCACGGCGAAACTTCCGCCGTGCGCGACGCCGGCCGGCAGGATTTCAGCCAGACCACCATGTTTACCTCTCTCAGCCCCTGCGATATCTGCGCGGCCCTGATTTACATGCGCCAATTCAAACGCGTGGTCGTCGGCGACGTTACCAATTCCTCCGGCAATGAAGAGATGCTCCGGCAGAAGGGAATTCAGGTGGATATTTTAGAGGATCCTGAAATGATCGCGTACTACGCGAAATACCGGAAGGAAAAACCGGATCAGGATTTGGAGGATTGGAAAGGTCTGGCCGCCGTGCGCAAAGCAGCCGCGGCGAAGACTCCCTAGGCGCGGTTCACCGCGCGCGGTTCCACCCCGGCCGGAATCTTTCCCCGAAAATTCAGGATGCGGCCAGGCCGCAACTCCCGCAACGACCGGAAAAACTTCACGTCCCCGAATAAATTCCGGGATTGTTATGCAACAGAATGCGGATGGCCACGCCCCACCGGTTTGCATCCAGCCTTTCCATGCGCACTACGTCCCCGATCTGTTCCCGGTGCATGGGGTCATCCGGCCTGAAATTCAGAGTTACAACCACGTTCATGCCCACGAAGTAGTGTTCGCTGGAGGTTACGAAATACACCCCGCTGCGCGATACGTTCAGCGTGGTGCAGATTTCTTCGGGATATTGTGTATCGCAGGGGCACACGAGCACGGGTTCCGAGAGGCTCTCTCTGGGGGTTAAGCGACATTCCTTTGCTGCGGTCAGCATATGGGTCCCTCCTGATCCTTCATTGTCCGGCCGGTTCCAAGACGCGGGCTTGCCGGGACGTTCCGCGTCTCACTGGTGCCCACGCACGGAGACCGCCTGGAACGCCGGAAGGTTTCTGCCGTCAAATTCTGAGCCGAGAATATGTGAACCGGACGCGGAAGTCCACCCGCAAGCGATCTCTGTGCTTTCTTTGCCAATGCGCGCGCGGAAGCGGATTTTCCGGCGGAAGCGGAAAGGGAATTATTTTCGGCGAGATTCTGCTTCCCCTCACGACCAAATGCCGTCGTTCGGCGCCCGAAATAGAAAAGGGGCGCCATGGTGAACGGCGCCCCTCCTCGAAATGAGTCCGTCGGAGGAAGACCCATCTCTTACTTTATGGTATCCATTGCCGGGGTACAGCCAAATAGTTCCATTTTTTTTCGCATAGGGACATAAGCGCCCGAGGGCGACCCAGCCAAAGTGTTCCGCGACGGACAAACAGCGAGTTCAGAACTCCCACGCGCCATTTCGTTAGCCCGCCCGCTAGGCCGCTGCTGATTTGTTTCCCTTGCCCGTCTTCCGCAGAGCGGCAAGTCCCGCTCCGGCATGGTCCCAGTTGGGGTGAATGATTTTTCCGTTCTCGATGTCCATGGCATAGAACCGGTTGGTGGAGGTTTTCCCCAGTTCCATCAAATAGTGGTGCGTGCCTTCCAATCCCAGCACACAACCTCGCCAAAGTGAGGAACCATCGGGAAATTTCTCGAACAGGTCGTATTTGCGATGCATAGGAGTCTCCCCTTGAGGTACTGCCGGTGACCCTTGTATTACTGTCTCCATGGTATGCCCATGCGGTCCGCCTGTCCAATCAATCCGTTTAATCGGCAGTATCACATTTGCAGCTTTTGGAAACGCTCAATTCCGGACCCTGCTGGCGCCCGTAAGCGATACATGCGCGGACTCCTCCTGTTTATCCTGAATCCAGCAGGCAAGTCTGCGATCCTTACGTTCGGGTTCCCCTGGCGGCCTGCCAGACGATAGAATGGTGCCTCTTGCGTGCGCCGCTTCAACTCGACCGTCTGCATGTGGTCCTCGTGGCCGCGCGTAATCCCCTGAATATCGGAGCGGCGGCCCGCGCCATGAGCAATTTTGGATTTCGCTCGTTGCGCGTCGTGAATCCGTTCGAGCCTTCCTTCCGGGAAGCGCGCTCGGCCGTGGGCGCCTCCGAAATTCTGGCCAAGGCCGAGCTTTTTCCTTGCCTGGCCGACGCCGTGGCCGATTGCGCGCTGGTCGTGGGAACCACCGCGGTCCGCAATCGCGAACTGCAGCATCCCGTCCATCGCCCGGAATATGCCGCGCGGCTGATTCGCCGGCGCCTGCGGGCCGGGATCAAGACGGATCACGCCAAAAAGAATCCGGCCGGCGTGGCGTTGCTGTTCGGTTCGGAAAAATTCGGACTTTCCAACGAGGATCTCAGCCATTGCCACTGGCTGATTCGCATTCCCACCTGCGATGAAAATATTTCCATGAATCTGGGGCAGGCCGTGGCCGTTTGCCTCTATGAACTGATTCGCGATTCCAGCTTCGAGCGCGCGCCTAAACAGCCGGACCCGGCCACCGCCGCGGAACTTGAGCGCATCACCACGCTGCTTCTCGAAGCCCTGCAGACCAGCGGATTCCTGGACCGGCGCCGCGTGCACGACGCCGAAGATCGCATCCGGCGCCTGGTCCGCCGCCTGCAATTGCCCGCGCGGGACGCCGTGATCTGGCTCGGAATGCTGCGCCAAATGTTGTGGAAGATGAACGCGGGAAAAGATTCGCAATCGGGCGCGCCGCCTGCTGCGCTCAGCGGCGGGCGGAAAAAAAAGATTGCAGGAGTTGCACGGACTCCCCGGCGAGAATCCCGGGAGTAACTTCCACGCGATGATTGAGCGCCGGAGCATCCAGCACTTGCAGCGAAGTGCGAATGGCGCCGCCCTTCGCGTCATCGGCGCCGTAGACCAGGCGCGCGATGCGCGCCTGCACCAGCGCCCCCGCGCACATCGCGCAAGGCTCGATGGTCACGTACAACGCCGCGCCGTTCAGGCGATAATTTCCGGTTTTCAGCGCGGCCGCGCGCAGGGCCACCACTTCCGCGTGCGCCGTGGGATCGCAATCGATAATCGTGCGGTTGCCGGCCGCGGCTAGAATTTCGCCTTCCAGCACCACCAGGGCTCCCACCGGAACTTCTCCGCGCATGGCCGCGGCGCGCGCCTGATCCAGCGCCAGGTGCATGTATT
>Ga0316628_100000368_pt1 | contig 28306 bp, 22 predicted proteins | sample OWC_Aug_M2_C1_D5_FD_207648 | JGI IMG/M metagenome (GOLD analysis project Ga0316628, IMG submission 207648) | Wetland soil microbial communities from Old Woman Creek delta, Ohio, United States - OWC_Aug_M2_C1_D5_C | ecosystem: Environmental > Terrestrial > Soil > Wetlands | place: USA: Ohio...
AGGACGTGCCGGCGCCCATCTGGAAGACGTCGACGACGAATTCGCCGCGCAGGCCGCCGGCCAGGATCTCGTCGCAGGCGGCGGCGATGGCCGAGGCCTTTCGCCGCCCGAGCAGGCCGAGGCGGGCATTGGCCTGGGCGGCGGCCTTCTTGATCCGGACGCAGGCCTCGACGAGCGCGGCCGGCGAACGGAGCCCGCTGATGGGGAAGTTCTCGAGGGCCCGCGCGGTCTCGATGCCGTAGTAGGCCGAGGCCGGGACGGAGCGGGTCCCGAGCCAGTCCTTCTCGGTCCGTGTCCGGACTTGCGTCCTGACTGCCATCCGGACTCACCCCCCGGCGGCTGGCCTAGCCGGGCCGTCCCCGCGGCCCCCCATCACGGCGACTACTTCTTGGTCAGGTTGACGCCGGACTTCTTGGGCCTGGCTCCGTCCTTCATCAGGGCCCTTTCTTCGCGGCTCTTGGGGACGTAGAAGCCGTCCGTTGTATCGGCGAGCCAGAGCTGGGAGAGGAAATACCGGCCGCCGATCTCATCGAAGGAGAGCTCCGCGTTCGGCTGGCGGCTCATCCGCTCGGCGGACTCCGTGCCGAAAATGACCTTGACCGCTCCTTTGGCGTCCATCAGGAGGAAATCCCACGAGTCGCCGATCTGCAGGCGCTGCGAGATCTCGTACTTGCCGGGCGGAAGAGTCACGTCGTTGACGGTGAAGCTGAAGGGGATGTCGGCGACGTAGACGATCCGCTGGGCGGCCGCCTCTCCGGCCAGGAGAGCCAGGGCCGCGAAACCCAGAATGATGATTCCTGAAACCCTTGTTTTCATGCCACGACCTCCTTCCTCGTCCCGATCCTGCGCAGGCGGGACGCTTTACTTCTTCTGGAGCGCCACCTTCTCCTGGGTCTTCATCTTCCCCTGCTTCCACATCGCCTTCTCGGACTTGGTCATGGGGATGTAGAAGCCGCCGGTGTCACTGGCGAGCCAGAGATGGACCAGGAAGTGGTGGTCGCCGACGACGTCGAAGGTCGCCTCGTAGCTCTTGGGCGGCTTGGCCATCTCGGCCGGCTCGGTCGAGAAGATGACCTTGACCGTGCCCTTGGCGTCCGCGATCGTCCATTCCCAGTCCATGTCGCGGGTCTGGCTGATCTCGTACTTCCCGGCCGGCAGGGTCGTGTTCTCGACCGTGAACGGCCACGGGATGTCGACGACGAGCTGGACCGCCTGCTTGTCCTGGGCAATGGCCGCGGGCGCGCCGAAGCTCAGGACGAGCAGAAAGAGACCCATCATCCCCAGAAAGCTCCTCTTCATCTTAGAACCTCCTATAGATGGAAAACTCGACCCTCCGGACCGACCCGGCCGATCGTTTCAGGACGTGCGAGTGCCATGGGATGGAACTTTGTGCTGTCCGTCGGAACCCCCCAAATTAAAAAGCCCCCCGCCTTGGGACTCTCGCCCCCCCCGATGCGGGAGCCCAAGGCAGGAGACAGCTGAGATTGAGGAGGTATCACCTCTTTCCCGCTTCTTTGTTTATTCAAGATTCGTGCCAGTCCGAGCCAGCCGGAAGGCTTTCTCATTGTTGTGAGGACCTGGTCGTGGTGGTAGAATACCGAGCAGGCGATCGCCCCTTCATCTTCGCCGGGGGATTCGGCATGTCCAAGAAAGACGATGACGGCCAGAGGCCGCCCTTTTTCGCGGCCGGGGCCTTCGACGTCGTGGCCATCGCCGCCTCGGCCGGCGGACTCAACCCCCTGGGCCTCGTCGTGTCGGGGCTGCCCGAGCTCGAGATCGGCCTGCCCGTGGACCGGCTCGCCCCGCCGCTGCGGGCCGCCTTGGCCGGCGGCTCGCCGCGCCAGATCCTGCTGAACGCGGTCGACCGGCGGGGCAAGTCCTTCAAGTGCCGGATCACGATCACGCCGACTATAACCAGCGGTCGCGAGCCCCGCGGCGCGGTGCTGGTGATGGAAGAGGACTGACGCTCGACCGGGTCGGGCGAAGGAGGGTGGAAACTTGATTTTTTTTGGCGGGGGCGGACGCGCTTCCGGAAGCGCGTAGAACCTGAGGCAGGGCGCGGATGGCCGACATCAAAGGGTTCATCGGCCTTTTTGAGGGGACCGACCAGCTGATCTCCGACCTGGCCAAGCGGGCCGAACGCTTGGCCGGCGAGGACCGGGTTCTCTTCAACAAGGCCATCGAACAGGTCCAGATCGTCCTCGCGGAGCTGCAGGCGACGGGCGAGGAGCTGACGGCGCAGGCCGCGGAGCTGGCCGAGGTCCACAAGGTCGCCGACGAGGAGCGCCGGCGCTATCTCGGCCTCTTCGCTTTCGCCCCCGACGCCTACATCGTGACGGACCCGTATGGTGTCGTGGTCGAGGCCGACGAGCGGGCCGGCGCCCTGTTCGGCGTCAAACCGGCCCTTTTGGTCAAGAAATCCCTGGTCGCGTTCGTCGACCGGAAGGACAAGAAGGCCTTCTTCGCCCAGATGGGGAGGTTCTTGGACTCGGAGGGGCTGGAGAACTGGGAGATCTACTTCCGGACAAGAAAGGGGAAACCGTTCCCGGCCCAGGTGGAAATCACGGCGATCCGCGACCGGACGGGGAACGTCAGCGGCCTCGGCTGGCTCATCCGGGACGCCACCGAGGCCAAAAAGCGTGAGGAGATCGCCAGGCTGGCCACCTTCCCCGAGCTCAACCCCGAGCCGGTCGTCGAGGTCGACACGGCGGGGCATGTCTACTATCTCAACCGGGCGGCCAAGCGCCTCCTCCGGGCCCTGCCGCAGGAGGGGCTCGACCACCCCTGGCTGGCCGGATTGAGCGACCTCGCCGAGAGACTCTGGAAGTCCGGCCGGACGTCGATGAGCCGCGAGGTCCGGATCGTTAACCGGTGGTTCCTGCAGCAGGTCTGGTCGCCTTCCCGGGGCGGCCGCCTCAGGATCTACGGCCGCGACATCACCGCCCGCAGGGCCGCCGAAGACAAGCTCAGGGCGAGCGAGCAGGCCTACCGGGACCTCGTCGACAACGCCAACTCCATCATCATCCGCTGGAAGCCGAGCGGCGAGATCACCTACCTCAACCGCTTCGCCCAGTCGTTCTTCGGCTATGCCGAGAAGGAGATCCTCGGGAGGAGCGTCCGGATCCTCGTTCCGGAGACCGATTCGCAGGGCCTCGATCTGTCGCATCTCGTCGACGAGATCGCCGCCCTGCCGGAATTCCATGCCAGCGCCGAGAACGAGAACGTCCTCCGCGACGGCCGGCGGGCCTGGGTCCAATGGACGAACAAGGCCCTGCGCGACGAGCAGGGGAATCTGATGGAGATCCTGGCCATCGGGAACGACATCACCCGGCGAAAGAGGGCCGAGGACGCCCTCCTGGCCTACCAGGATTCGCTCGAAGAGCAGGTCCGCGACCGGACGGCCGACCTTCTCCGCTCTTCGGAGCTCCTCGAACGGATGTTCGCCAGCGTCGACCTGGCCATCGCCTTCCTGGACACGGACTTCAATTTCCTGCGCGTGAACCGCGCCTTCGCCGACTCTTTCGGGAGCCCCCCGGAATCCTATGTCGGGAAGAACCTCTTTGCCCTCTACCCCGATGAGCGGGCGCTGGGGCTCTTCCGGCGGGTGCTCGAGACGGGCCAGCCCCACGTCGAGTTCGAGAGCCCCTTTCTCCAGGCCGGCACCGGGGCGGAGCGGACCTTCTGGGACTGGAGCCTGCAACGGGTGGCGGCCGGCGACGTCGTCGAGGGGGTCGTCCTGACCCTGGTCGACGTCACGACGCGGATCAAGGCCGAGGAAGAGGGAAGGCGCCTGGCGACGGCCGTCGAGCAGAGCGCCGAGGCCGTCGTCATCACCGACCGGGACGACCGCATCCTCTATGCCAACCGGACCTTCGAATCCCTCCACGGCCGGGCGCGGACCGAGGTCTTCGGCCGCAAGTACGGCGACCTTCTCGGCTTCGAGGCCGAGGACGACGCGTTCCGAAGCGGCCTGCGGGAGACCTTGGACCGGGGGGAGACCTGGAAAGGGCGGCTGACGCGGACGCTCGACGGTCGCCAGGACCGCAAGCTCGACGTCACCATCTCCCCCGTGCGCGACCCGGCGGGGCAGATCGTGAACTACGCCGTCCTCGAGCACGACGCGACCCGCGAGCACAGGCTGGAAGTCTCCATCCGGAACCTGCAGAAGCTCGACGCCCTGGGCGCCCTGGCCGGCGGCATCGCCCACGATTTCAACAACATCCTCGTCCCGGTCTTCATCAACGCCGAGCTGGCCGCCTTCGAGGTCGAGAAGGACGGCCCCGCTTCGCGCTATCTCAAGCTCATCCTGGAAGCGGCCAATCGCGGCCGCGGGCTCGTCCGGCAGATCATCGCCTTCAGCCGCCCGACCGAGCAGAGACGGGACGTCATCGACATCACCCCGATCCTCAAGGAGACCTTGGAGTTCCTGAGGTCGTCCCTGCCGCGCAGCATCGCCATCGTCGAGCGCTTCGACGCCGGGACCGGCCGCGTCCGGGCCGATCCGACGCAGATCACGCAGGTCCTGATGAACCTCGGGACCAACGCGGCCTACGCCATGCGCGAGACAGGCGGCCGGCTGAGCGTCGGGCTGAGCGACGTCGTCCTCGGCCCCGAGCCGGCGACCGTCAGCCCCGAACTCGTCCCGGGGCCTTACGTCAAGCTGACCGTCGAGGACGACGGCAGCGGCATGCCGCCCGAGGTCCTCGAAAGGATCTTCGAGCCGTTCTTCACGACCAAGCGCCGCGGCGAGGGCACGGGCATGGGCCTCGCGGTCGTCCGGGGCATCGTCAAGAGCCACGGTGGGACGGTCACGGTCTCGAGCGTCCCAGGCCGGGGAACGACGTTCGAGGTCTACTTTCCGGCGGCCAAGGGGAGGGTCAAGCCCGCTCCGGCGCCGTCGGCCGAGGGGCTCATGGGGAAGGGACGGATCCTCTTCGTCGACGACGAGGACATGCTGGTCCGATCGGTCAAGCCCATGCTGGAACGGCTGGGCTTCTCGGTCACGGCCACGACGGATCCCCTGGAGGCGCTGGCCCTGTTCCGCCGCCGCCCCGCGCATTTCGACCTGGTCATCACCGACGAGACGATGCCGGGCCTGACCGGCGACAAGCTGGCCCAGGAGCTGCTGCGCATCCGGCCGGACGTGCCGATCATCCTCTCGACCGGCTTCAGCGAATCCGTACGGGAGGAAGATCTCCCGGCCCTGGGGATCCGGGAGTTCATCATGAAGCCGTTCTCGACGAGCGAGATCGCCGAGAAGATCCGCTCCGCCCTGAAGAAAGCCTAGCCCCCAATAAGCCGGTCGGGCCTGCTCCCACCCCAAGAGGGACAGTCCCTGGAATCCTATCGGTGCCGACCTCCGGATATTGGCATGGTTCTTGATATTCAAGGGTCAAAAGGGAGGTCGGGAACCGCACGTGAACTCACACCGCCGAAGAGCATCAAAGGCGACGACACGCTTGGCCGCGGCCCTTGTGGGGATCTTCTTGGCCGTATGGTCGGCCGCGGGCGCGCAGGACGCCGTCCAGCCGGGCGAGACGTTGAAGCTCCAGCGATGCCTTGATATCGCGCTCGAGCGCCTGCCCGCCCTCCTCGCTGCGCGGGCCACCGCCGCGGCCGACCGGAGCCTCGTGCGTGAGGCCGAGTCGGCCTTCTATCCCCAGATCAACTGGGATTCCACCGTCGGGCGCTCGCTCGTCGGGCCGCGGACCTCTCTCGGCATCCAGACGCCGTCCGTGACCTTCAACTCCTATTCGACGGGGGTCAGCCTAAGCCAGAACATCTTCGATTTCGGACGGACGCTGGCCCAAGTCCGCGTCCAGAGGCGGACCCAAGAGGCCTCGGTCTCCGACATCGAGACGGCCTCGCAGCAGGCCGTCTTCGCCGTCAAGCAGAGTTATTACGGCGTCGTCCAAGCCAAACGCAACCAGGGCGTCGCGGAAGAAGCCGTCAAGCAGTACCAGGCCCACCTCGATCAGGCCCGGGGGCAGTACGAGGTCGGTCTGGCGCCGAAATACGACGTCACCAAGGCCTCCGTCGACCTGGGCAACGCCAAAGTGAACCTGATCGTGGCCCGGAACACCGTCAGCCTGGCCAAGGCCGCGCTGAACAACGCCATGGGCGTCTCCGGAACGCTCGACTACGACGTCGAGGACGAGCTGGGTTTCGAGCCCTACGGCGGCACGCTCGATGACGCCCTGGCCCGGGCCTACGCGAGCAGGCCCGACCTGGCCTCCGTCATCGCGCGTCGCAAGGCCGCCGAATCCTCGGTCAGCCTGGCCCGGGCCGGCTTTTTCCCATCACTCGCCGGCTCGGCCACGTACGATTATGCCGGCAACAGGTTTCCGTTGGCCCGGGGCTGGAGCTTGGGGCTGAGCCTCACCGTTCCCCTCTTCAACGGCTTCCTGAGCCCGGCCGAGGTCGCCGCCGCCAAAGCCGGCCTGAACGTCCTCCGGGCCGACGAGGACGCCCAGCGCCTCGCCATCCGCCTGGCCGTCGAGCAGGCCTACCTGAACCTGAAGCAGGCCGAGGACCTCGTGCCCGTGGCCGAGCTCAACGTGACCGCCGCCCAGGAAAACCTCGACATCGCCAGCGGCAGCTACAAAGAGGGCGTCGGCGACCCGATCCAGGTCGCGGACGCCGAGGCCGCGCTGACCAGCGCCATGCTGGCCTACATCCAGGCGCTCGTCAGCTGCAAAGTCAACCGGGCCGGCCTGGAGCTGGCCATGGGGTCGCGATGAACAAGCCAACTGCGAAGGTCATCCTCGCCGGGGCCATGGCCCTGGCCGTCCTGGCGCCGGCCGCCTGCAAGAGCGGCAAGGCCAAGTACGTCACCGAGAAGGTCACCCGGGGGGACATCACCACGACCGTCACCGCCACCGGCACCGTCAACCCGGTCACCAGCGTCAACGTCGGCACCCAGGTCTCGGGCCGGATCGCGGCGCTGGACGCCGATTTCAATTCCCCGGTCAAGAAGGGGCAGATCATCGCCACGATCGATCCCTCCCTCTTCCAGGCCCAGGTGGACCAGGCCCGGGCCAACCTGGCCAACGCTAAGGCCAACCTGGTCAAGGCCCAGGCGACGGAGGTCGACGCCAAGCGGACGTGGGACCGCTACAAGAACCTCTTTGAGCGCGATCTCACGGCCAAGAGCCAGATGGACACGGCCGAGACGGCCTACCTGACCGCCCACGCCTCGACCGTCGCGGCGCAGACGCTGGTCGATCAGACCTCGGCGGCGCTCAGGACGGCGGAGACGAACCTGTTCTATACCAAGATCGTCTCGCCCGTCGACGGCGTCGTCATCTCGAGGAACGTCGACCTCGGCCAGACCGTGGCCGCCAGCTTCCAGACGCCGACCCTGTTCGTCATCGCCGCCGACCTGACCAAGATGCAGATCGACACGACCGTCGACGAGGCCGACATCAGCTCCGTCAAGCCCGGCGAGGAGGCCGAGTTCACCGTCGACGCCTACCCCGAGGAGACGTTCAAGGGCGCCGTCGAGCAGGTCCGGAACGCGGCGACCACGGTCCAGAACGTCGTCACCTACGACGTCGTCGTGAAGGTGGACAACGAGGGCCTGAAGCTCAAGCCGGGCATGACGGCCGACGTCTCGATCATCACCTCGATCGTCAAAGATGTCCTGCGCATCCCCAACGCGGCCCTGCGATTCAAACCGGCCGCAGCGCCCGCCGGCGCGTCCGCCCCCCGGCCCGCCCCGGCCGAGCGCGGCCCGGCCGTCTGGGTCGAGCGGAACGGCCAGCTCGTCCGGGTCCCGGTCAAGGCCGGGCTGAGCGACGGGAGCTACACGGAGCTCGTCTCCGGCGATCTCAAGGAAGGCGAGGACGTGGTCATCGAGTCCCTCGCCAAGCCCGCCGGAAGGCCCTCCTCCGGTTTCAGGATGTTCTAAGGTGAATAGCCCAGGGGCATTGATCGAGGTCCGCGACATCGTCAAGATCTATGACGTCGGGGAGGTCCAGGTCCGGGCCCTCGACGGCTTGAGCCTATCGATCGAGCGGACCGAGTTCGTGGCCGTCATGGGGCCGTCCGGCTCGGGCAAGTCGACGTTCATGAACCTTCTCGGCTGCCTCGACAAACCCACGTCGGGCCAGTACCTCCTCGACGGCCAGGACGTCAGCCGGCTCGACCGGGACCGGCTGGCCGAGATCCGGAACTTCAAGCTCGGCTTCGTCTTCCAGGGATTCAACCTGCTCTCCCGGGCCTCGGCCGTCGAGAACGTGGAGCTTCCCCTGCTCTATGACGGGGTCCCGCCCCGGGACCGGGAGCCCAAGGCCGCGGCCGCCCTGCGCGCCGTCGGCCTGGCCGGCCGGGAGACCCACCACCCCAATCAGCTCTCGGGCGGCGAGCAGCAGCGCGTGGCCATCGCCAGGGCCCTGGTCAAGGGCGCCCCGATCATCCTGGCCGACGAGCCGACGGGCAACCTCGACACCAAGACGAGCATCGAGATCATGGAGCTCTTCGTCAAGCTCAACGAGGAGTCCCATATCACGCTCGTCCTCGTCACCCATGAGCCCGACATCGCCGCCTACGCCCAGCGGATCATCCGCTTCCGGGACGGCCGTCTCGTCGGCGACGAGCGGCTGAGCGGCACCCGGGCCGAGCGGACCTCCGTAGCCTGGGCGAGGGAGGCGGCCCGATGATCGACCTTCTCTGGACCCTCCGGATCGCCGTGAGGGCCCTCCAGTCGAACAAGATGCGCTCGTCCCTGACCATGCTCGGGGTCATCATCGGCGTCGGGGCCGTCATCGCCATGCTGGCCGTGGGCACGGGGGCCAGCCAGCGGATCTCGAGCCAGATCCAGAGCATCGGCAGCAACCTGCTGATCATCCTGCCCGGCTCGACGACGTCGGGCGGGGCCCGCATGGGCGCCGGCACGGAACCGACGCTGACCCTGCGCGATTCCGACGCCATCAAGAAGGAGTGCCCGGCCGTGGCCGCCGCGGCCCCGATGCTGGGCGGGGTGGCCCAGGTCGTCGTCGGGCACACCAACTGGTCGACCGGGATCCAGGGCACGACCCCGGACGTCCTGATCGTCCGCAACTGGCCGCTCGAGAGCGGCCGGGCCTTCACCGACGCGGACGTCCGCAGCGCGACCAAGACCTGCCTGCTCGGGGTGACCGTGGCCGACAACCTGTTCGGCAGCGAGAGCCCGGTCGGCGAGACCGTCCGCATCAAGAACATCCCCTTCAAGGTCCTGGGGGTGCTGGCGCCCAAGGGCCAATCCGCGGTCGGCCAGGACCAGGACGACGTCGTCTACGTCCCCGTGACCACGGCCCAGAAACGCTTGTTCGGGACGAGCTTCCCGGGCATGGTCCGGACGATCATGGTCGAAGCGAGAAGCCTCGAAGAGATGAGCGCGGCCCAGCAGCAGATCGAGGCCCTGCTCCGGCAGCGGCATCACCTCGGCACGCGCCAGGAGGACGACTTCACGGTCCGCAACCTGACCCAGTTCCTGCAGGCGGCCGAGCAGTCGTCCCGGGTGATGACCCTGCTCCTCGGGGCCATCGCCTCGGTCTCCCTCCTCGTCGGCGGCATCGGCATCATGAACATCATGCTCGTCTCGGTGACCGAGCGGACGCGGGAGATCGGCATCCGCATGGCCGTGGGGGCCAAGACGCGGGCCATCCGGATGCAGTTCATCGCCGAGGCCCTGACCCTGTCGATGATCGGCGGCGTGGCCGGCATCCTGGCCGGCGTCGGCGTCTCGATGGCCATCTCGGCCCTGGCCGGCTGGACGACGGTGATCTCGATCGCCTCGGTGGTGATGGCTTTCGGCTTCTCGGTGCTGGTCGGGATCTTCTTCGGCTACTACCCGGCCTACAAGGCCTCGCTCCTCGACCCCATCCTCGCCCTGCGCTACGAATAACTCTTTATAAAAGCACCGGGCCTAGCCCTTCTCCAGGTCGTAGTAGTAGTCCAGGCCGGTGTGGTGGATGAGCTCCTCGCGCATCAGGTAGCGGAGCGTGTTCATGAGCTTGCTCTGCTGGACGAAGAGGTCGTTCTCGGGATAGAGGCCCTCGCCGACCATCGGCGACTTGAAATAGAACGACAGCCACTCCTGGATGCCGGACATGCCCGCCCGCGCGGCGAGGTCGGTGAACAGGATGAGGTCGAGGACGACCGGCGCGGCCAGGATGGAATCCCGGCAGAGGAAGTTGACCTTGACCTGCATCGGGTAGTCCATCCAGCCGTAGATGTCGATGTTGTCCCAGGACTCCTTGTTGTCGCCCCGCGGCGGATAATAGTTGATGCGGACCTTGTGGTAGAGGTCGCCGTAGAGCTCGGGATAGAGGTCGGGCCGCAGGATCGTGTCGAGGACGCCGAGCTTGGAGATCTCCTTGGAGCGGAACGAATCGGGGTTGTCGAGGACCTCACCGTCGCGGTTGCCGAGGATGTTGGTCGAGAACCAGCCGGAGATGCCGAGCAGGCGGGCCGCGAAGCCGGGGGCCAGGATGGTCTTCATCAGGGTCTGGCCGGTCTTGAAGTCCTTGCCGCAGACGGGCACGCCGTTCGCCCGGGCCAGCTCGAGCATGGCCGGGCAGTCGGTGGTGATGTGCGGCGCGCCGTTGATGAAGGGGAGGCCCATCCGGAGGGCCGCGTAGGCGTAGATCTGGCTCGGGCTGATGTCCGGGGAATTGGCCTTGAGCCCGGCCTCGAAGGCCTTGACCGAGCCGTGGACGCCCTGGGTCTCGCGATAGGCCTCGGTCGAGGCCGTCCAGCACATGACCAGGCGGTCCGTCATGTGGCGCGAGCGGAAGTCGTCGATGTCCTTCATCAGGAGCTCGGCCAGGTCCATCTTCGTCGCCGCCCTCTTGACGTGGCGGCCGTCGAGGTTCTGGACGAACTTCCGGTCGAAGACGGCCGGCATCGGCTGGACGGCGTCGAGCTCGTCCCGGACCGGCTCGATGTGCTCGGGCCTCAGGACCTTGGCCTTGCAGGCGGCCTCATAAGCGGAATCCGGGAAGCAATCCCAGCCGCCGAAGACCATGTCGGCCGGCTCGGCCAGATCGATGAAGTCCCGGATGGGCACGAACCGGCCCTCCGTCCGCTTGCCCAGCCGGATCTTGCCCGTCTGGGTCAGCGATCCGACCGGCCGGGCCAGGCCCTTGCGGGCGGAGAAGAGGCCGGTCAGGAGCGTCGAGGAGACGGCGCCGATGCCGGGCATCAGGACGCCGAGCTTGCCGCGGGCCGGAACGATATCTTTTCCTCTGCGGATCACGGGCATGAAGCCCCCTTTCAAGACCGATCGGTCAGGGCGCCGGCGGAGGGGGCTCCTCCGGGCGCTCGATGATCCAGAAGCGGACGAAGCGATAGATCATGTTGAGGACGGGGATGGAGACGAGGATGGCGATGACGATCTCGAGCCGGTTGATGACCGAGAAGAAGAGGATGCCGAGGTAGACCAGCCCGCGGAAGTCGCCGCTCGCGCCCGACCCCGTCTTGACGTTGCGGTATTCCCTTTCGAGGTAGTACAAGAGGACCTGGAGCATGTAGGCGGCCAGGCCGAACATGCTGACGATGAAGAAATCGAGGCGTCCCGAATAGCGGAAGAAGCCGTAGCCCACGGCCCCCAGGACGAAGAAATCGGTCAGCCGGTCGAGATAGAGGTCGAGGTAGGCCCCGAAGCGGGTGCAGAGGTTCTTCGTTCGGGCCAGCATGCCGTCGGCCGCGTCGAGCAGGTTGCCCACGTAGGTGATGATGCCGGCGAGGAGGAAGCCGCGCGGCGTCCCTTCCAGGAAGAGGCTGGCCCCGATGACGCCGATGACGAACGCAGCCACGGTCAGATGGTTCGGGCGGAGGCCCAGCCGGAGGGCGATGCGGACGATGAGCGAGGCGATGGGACGGTTGAGGATCCGGTCGAGCCTGGCGATGGCCGGTATGGATTCCGGAAGCGGCGGCTTGAGTGACCCCTCGTAATCGTATTCCACAGTATCCCCTCGGCGACCGTTCACCACCCGATTATAAGCCACGGACCCGGGGATTACAAATCCCGGCCGGGGCCTGCATCAAGGTCGGTCCGGGCAGAGGCCGAGATGTCAAGAACAGGTCAAGATTACGTCAATTCTCCGCCAGGCCCGGCTATCCGGCCGCCCGGCTTGCCGCTCCGTCCCCCAGAAGCTATAATGGCCGCCATGCGGTGCGTCATCATCGCCGCGGGGCGGGGGAGCCGGCTGGCTCTCCGGGCGCCCAGCAAACCCCTTCTCGAGGTCGCCGGGAGGGCCCTCATCGACCGGGCCATCGACGCCGCCCGCGCGGCCGGGATCCAAGAGTTCGTCGTCGTGACCGGCTATGCGGGCGAGGCGGTCGAGGGCCATCTGCGGGCCCGGGCCGAGGCCGAAGGCCTCTCCATCCGGACCGTCCGGAACGACGAATGGGAGAAGGAGAACGGGCTTTCCGTTCTGAAGGCGAAAGGGCTCGCCGGGGACCGCTTCCTGCTCATCATGTCCGACCACCTCTTCGATCCGGCCCTGCTCGACGGCCTCGCCCGCCTCGCCCTCGGTCCGGACGAGATCGTCCTGGCCGTCGACCGCCGGACCGACGGCCACCCGTTCGTGGACCTCGACGACGTCACCATGGTCCGCGAGGCCGGCGGACGCATCACGGCCATCGCCAAGGCCCTGCCCGCGTACAACGCCTTCGACACCGGCGCCTTCCTCTGCACGCCGGCCCTGTTCGAGGCCCTCGAAGCGAGCCAGGCGAACGGCGACTTCTCTCTTTCCGGAGCCATCCGCGCGCTCGCGGCCAAGGGCAAGGCCCGGACCTGGGACGCCGGAGGCCTGTTCTGGCTCGACGTCGACGACGAGCCGGCCCTAGCCAAGGCCGAAGCGGCGATCGCCGCGGGCCGAGTCCCTTCGCCGCCCCTTCCCGCCCCGGCCAGGCGCTTCCCGAATTGGGCCCGGATGCTTCTCAGCGGGGCCGGGCTCCTTCTCCTGGGCCTCCTGGTGCTGAAGATCGGCGCGGGCACGGTCCTCGCCCACATCGTCAGCTTCGGGCCCTGGTTCCTGGTCATCGTCGGCCTCGGCTTCCTCTGGCTCTTCCTGCAGGCCTGCGCCTGGCACCTGATCCAGTCCACTCACTTCCGGACGGTCCCCTTGGGGCGCCTGTTCCGGGTCAAGATCATCAGCGATTCATTGAACACGATCCTGCCCTCGGCCAACGTGGGCGGGGACGCCGCCCGGCCTTTTCTCATCAGACGCCTGGCGCCGCTCAAGGAGGCCATCCCCGGCGTCCTCGTCGACAAGACCGCCGAGGCGTTCGCGGCGGCCTGTTTCCTCGTCACCGGGTTCCTCCTCAGCCTGCTCCTGCTCCGCCTCCCGGCCTGGATGAACGCCGCCGCCGCGATCGCCCTGGGGCTGACCGTGGCCGGGATCGCCGTTTTCGTCGTCCTGCAGCTGAAAGGCTCTCTCTGGATCCTGGGCCGGGCGGCCAAGGTCTTTCCGCGCCTCCGGGGATTCATCCGCCGGCGCGAGGATCACCTCCGGGACCTCGATCGGAACCTCCGTGTCGTCTACGTGAGCCTGGGCCCCCGGACGGCGGCCGCGGCGGCCCTCCATTATGCCTCGCGGCTCCTGGGCGTCGTCGAGGTCTGCGTCATCCTGAGGGTCCTCGGCGCCCACGCGTCCGCCCTCCAGGCCCTATTCATATCGACCGGCGTGACCATCATCAACACGGCCTTCTTCGTCGTGCCGGGACAGTTCGGGGTCATGGAAAGCGCCCACGTCCTGGTCCTGCAGAGCCTGGGCTTCGGCGCCGCGCTGGGCCTCAGCCTGGGCATCATCCGGAGGATCCGCAAGCTCATCACGACCGCCGTCGGCCTGGCCCTCTACTCGGGGCACCGGACGGGCCCGCCGAAGCCGCGGGCCCTCTGACCGAACGGCCGGCCCCATCGCGTTGACACACGGCCGGGCCGCAACTATCATCCCTCCAAGGAGGGCCGAGCCATGAAGATGACACGCCATCTCGTCTCCTTCAGGGCGGCGATGACGGCCGCCGGGATCGCCTTGCTCGTCCAAGCCGCGGCGCCGTGCACGCTGGCCGTCATCTCCGGACGGGCTTCGGCCGGCGGCCGACCCCTGATGTGGAAGAACCGCGACACGTCCGATCCGAACAACAAGCTCCTGTTCGTCAAGGGCCCGAAGTACGATTATGTCGCGGTCGTCATTTCCGAGGCCCCGGACGCGGGCGAGGTCTGGGGCGGCCAGAACGCGGCGGGATTCGCCATCATGAACTCGCAGGCCGACGACCTCGGCGACGTCTCGAAGAAGCTCAACGGGGCGGCGAACGGGGCCTTTATGGCCCTCGCCCTCGGCGGCTGCGCCACGGTCGGGGATTTCGAGGCGCTCCTCGTCCGGGAGAAAGGGAAGTGGGACCTGGCCACGAACTTCGGCGTCATCGACGCGGAGGGCGGGGCCTGCTTCTTCGAGACGCGCCGCGACTCCTTCGTCAAGTTCGACACGAAGGACCCCCGCGTCGCGCCGTTCGGCACCATCGTCCGGACGAACTTCGCCTTCACCTCGCCCGACCCGCTCCTCGGGGGCGGCTTCGACCGTTTCGAGCGGATCGGCCACATCATCGAAGCGGCCCGGCCGCAGGGACGGATCGACGCCCGTTTCATCCTCCGCGAGGCCTCGCGCGACCTCGTCCACGAGAAGCTCCACTCGAACCCGCTCGCCCGGCCCCTGCCGGACGATCCGGCTGCCCCGCTCTATGTCCACACCAACGACACCATCAACCGCAACACCAGCGTCTCGGCCCTTGTCTTCGAAGGCGCGCCGTCGAGGGACCAAGCCCATCTTTCGACGATGTGGGTGATCCTGGGCCAGCCCGTGACCGGGGTCGCGGTGCCCGTCTGGCCGGCCGCGGGCCGCGTCCCGAGCGTGACCACGGGCCCCGGGACCGCTCCCCTGAACGATGCCGCCCGGGCCATCGGGGCTTATCTCTATCCTGATCGGAGAGGCCGGCTGGTCCAATACCTCAACGTCACGCGGCTCCGGACCTATGGCGGCGAAGGCGTCCTGGCCAAGCTTTTCCGGATCGAGGACGGGGCCATGGAACGGGCCGCCGCGAAAAGGGCCGAGTGGCTGACGCGGAAGCCCGGGCCGGCCGAGATGGCCGATTTTCAAGAGAGCGTCGCCGCCGAGGCCTACGAGGCCATGGTCAGGGAATTCGCCGATCTCCTGGCCAAGGTGATATAAGCGGGCTTGACGGGCGTTCCCATGACGCGCCAGAAGCGGATCGTCATTTTGCCGGCTCTCCTTCTCGGGCTGGCGGCCGCGGCCTGGCCTCAGAAGGACCTTCCCTCCGCTGAAAGGGCCATCGAGATCCGCGGCGAACCGATCGCCGCCTTCGAGCCCGGTCATCCCGATCGGGCGCGCTTTGGGGAGCTCGTGTTCTGCGGCGGACTGGTCCTGACATCCTCCGACAAGGCCTTTGGAGGGATCTCCGCGCTGCGCCTCGAGGCGGACGGCGAGCGTTTCATCGCCTGCTCCGACCGCGCCTTGTGGCTGCGCGGCCGCATCCTTTATAAGAACGGCCGCCCGGCCGGCATCATGGAGGCCTCCCTCTCTCCCATTCTGAATGCGGAAGGCCGTCCAGCCCGTGATTGGGACGTCGAATCCCTGACGGGTGATGGGCGCAGCCTATGGATCGGTCTCGAGCGCCTGAACGGCATCATGCGCTTCGATGACTACCGGACAGAGGGGGTCCTGGCCCGGGGCCGGCCGATCCCGGTCCCCCCCGAGCTCAAGGAGCTCCGCTATAATCGCGGCCTGGAGGGCCTCGTCTTCGTGCCGGAAGGACTGACCCTCGGAGGCGCCTTGATCGCGCTATCGGAGCGGAGCCTGACCAAGTCGGGGGACCACAAGGCCTTCCTGATCGGCGGGCCTTCGCCGGGGTCCTTTGCGGTGAAACGCACGCGCGGCTTCGACATCTCCGATGCCGCGCTCGCGCCGCCCGGGGACCTCATGCTTCTCGAGCGCTTCTTCACGATGTCCCAGGGATTGGCCGTCCGGATCCGGCGGCTGCGCCTGGGCGACATCAAGCCGGGTGCCCTCGTCGACGGCCCGATCCTCCTCGAAGCGGACATGCGATTCCAGATCGACAACATGGAAGCCCTGGCCGTCCACAGGACGCCCTCCGGCGAGACCCGGCTGACGCTCATCTCCGATGACAACTTCTCGCGGTACCAGCGGACGCTGCTTCTGCAGTTCGCCCTGGCCGAAGACGCCGGTCCCCGGAGAAACCCTTTTCCCGGGCGATGAGTATTATCCTCTGAGACCCGACATCCCGCCTTTCGGCGGATTAGAGGAGAGCCATGAAACGCACCGCCCTCAGGCCGCTCGCCATCCTCCTTATCCTTCCGATCGCCCTCGTCGCCTCGTCCACTCCATTCTTGTCTCAGACACCTCCGGCCGGGATCGAGGCCCGCATCGCCCGGGTCGAGAACGGACTCCTGCCGCCGATCGTCGTCGCCGGCCGACCCCAGCCGGGCATGACGCTGGCCTCCCGCCTGGCGGCGCTCAAGGTCCCGGGGGCCAGCGTCGCCGTCATCGACGGCGGCGCCGTCGAGTGGGCCAGGGGCTACGGCGTCACTGAAGCCGGGACGGCGACGGCCGTGACGCCGCGGACGCTCTTCCAGGCCGCCTCGATCAGCAAGCCCGTCGCCGCCCTGGCCGCGCTCCGGCTGGTCGAACAGGAGAAGCTCGCCCTGGACGAGGACGTCAACCTCAAGCTCCGCTCCTGGAAGGTCCCGGAGAACGACTTCACCAAAGCCGAGAAGGTCACCCTCCGCCGGCTGCTCAGTCACACGGCCGGGCTGACGGTCTCGGGGTTCGGCGGCTATCCGGCCGACGCCCCCGTGCCCTCGCTCGTCCAGATCCTCGACGGCGAGAAGCCGGCCAACAGCGCGGCCATCAGGGTCAACGCCGTGCCGGGAACGATCTGGCGCTACTCGGGGGGCGGCTTCACCGTGGCCCAGCAGCTGATGATCGACGTCACCGGCCGCGCCTTTCCCGCCCTCATGGCCGACCTCGTCCTGCGGCCGGCCGGGATGGATGACAGCACCTATGAGCAGCCCTTGCCGGAATCGCGGCGGAGCGCCGCGGCCAGCGGCCACGCATCTGACGGCAAGCTCCTTCCGGGCCGCTATCACACCTACCCCGAGATGGCCGCGGCCGGGCTGTGGACGACGCCGACCGACCTGGCCAAGTTCCTTCTCGAGATCCGCAGGGCGCTCGAGGGACGCTCGCCGGTCCTGTCTCAGGCCCTGGCCCGCGAGATGACGACCGCCGTGAAGCCCGGCTACGGCCTGGGCCTCAGCCTCAGCGGCACCGGCTCGTCGGCGAGCTACGGCCACGGCGGATCGAACGAAGGCTTCAAGTGCGACATGAGGCTCTTCGTCGAGAGCGGCCGCGGCGCGATCATCATGACCAACGGCGACCGGGGCGGCTTCCTCGCCGCCGAGATTCTGCGCGCCGTCGCCCGCGAGTACGGCTGGCCGGCCTTCGGCCCGGTCGAGAAGAAGGCCGTCGCCGTCGATCCGAAGGCCCTGGCCGCCCTCGAAGGCGGCTACGAGCTTCGCCCTGGGAAGATCCTCGAGGTCCGGCTCGAGGCGGGGACCCTCTTCATCATCGACGGCGAAGACAAAGTCGAGCTCTATCCGGAGTCCGAAACCCGCTTCTTCGAGACCGAGGAGGGCCACACGCTCGACTTCGTCAAGGGTCCCGACGGCCGGCCGACCCACATGACGATCGACGGCCAGCTCAAGGCCCCGCGCCGCTGACGGCCGGGCCGGCGCCGCGATCAAATCGGGGACACAATACCATTTACCGATTTTCCGAAGCGTGCGCGCGGAGGCTCTCGCCGGACCTTTCCGCCGATCCGGGAGATCTTCCGGGCGGGCGCCGGGATCGAGCCGGCCGGGGCGTCGGTCCCTTGACAGTCCGTCCGGGGCGAGGCTATGATTCCGCCCCGGAACGTTCCTATGCCGGAGGACACCCCATGACCAACCGCTGGCCCCGATCCCTCCTCGTGATCGCCCTCTTCCTCGCCCTAGCGGCGACGTCGGCCGCCGTGCCTCAGAAGCCGGCCCAGCCGGCCGTCGATCCCGTCGTTCAGAAGATCATCGAGCTCGGCACGACGGACAACCGGGTCATGACCTGGAACGACTACGCCAGCAACCGCTTCGGCGGCCGGGAGACCGGCACCAACGCCTACAACGACGCCGCGGCCTGGGCGGTCTGGCAGTTCCGCCAATGGGGGCTCGAGGCCGAGCTCGACGCGGCCGGCGAAGTGCCTGTGGGGTTCAACCGCGGCCCGTGGTTCGGCAAGATGGTCAAACCGGTCGAAAAAGCCCTTTATTTCGGGACGCCCAGCTTCACCGCCGGCACGAAGGGCCGCCAGCGCGGGCGGGTCGTCGTCCTGAAGGCCGACCCGTTCTCGATCCCGGGGCGGAACGCCAAGCCCGAGGACGTCGAGAAGAAGAAAGCCGCCGTCGAGGCGGCCATCGCCGAGGTCCGGGCTGACCCGGCCGCGTTCAAGGGCGCCTGGGTCCTCATCCCCGGCGAGAGCACCGGCTTCGCCCGGGACGGCCGCAAGGGCACCCCGGAATATGCCGACTCTCAGCTGATCCCCAAGCTCACCGCCGTGCTGGTCGAGTCCGGCGCTCTCGGCACCATCCAGTCCTCCAAGGCCGATCCGTTCCGGATGCTCGACGGCTACGTCGAATCCTGGGACAAGCTCCCGAATCTTCCCGATATCAAACTCGCCGAAGGCCAGTGGAACGAGATCAAGGGGCTCGTCGAAAAGGGCCAGTCGGTCGAGCTCGAGTTCGACATCCGCAACTGGTTCAAGATGGGCCCGGTCCCTTACCACAACGTCGTGGCCACTCTGCGAGGGAGCGAGCTCCCCGATGAGTACGTCGTCCTCGGCAGCCACCTCGACTGCCTGAGCGGCGCGACGGGGGCCGTCGACGACGGCTCGGGCTTCGCCCCGATGATCGAAGCTATCCGGCTCATCCAGGCCGCCGGAGGGAAGCCCAGGCGCTCGATCGTCGTCATCCTCTTCGCCGCCGAGGAGCAGGGCCTCCTCGGGTCCCAGGCCTGGCTCAAGAACCGCCCCGGCATCGCGGACAGGATCATGCTGATGACCAATCGCGACTTCAGCCCGAGCGCCATCACCGGGGCGGCGGTGCCGGAGGCCTGGTTTAACGACTTCAAGACGATCACCGCTCCGCTCCTCTCCCTCGATCCGAAGTGGCTGTTCAAGCTCGAGCGGGGAGTGCCGCGGGCCGGCGCGACCAGCTCGGGCGGGTCGGATTGGGCCTCGTTCGAAATGGCGGGCGTGCCGACGCTCCGCTTCCAGACGCAGACGGACTACGACTACGACCATGCCTGGCATACCCTCGACGATCTTTACAGCGAGCTCGTGCCCTACGCCGCGCACCAGCGGCACACAGCGCTCGTCACGGCCGTCGTCGCCTATGGCGCGGCCAACCTGGCCAAGCCCCTGCCGAAACAGGGAGTCTATCTCGCCGACGGCCTGTACGCCGATATCGCCATCGGGCCGTCCGAGTCGCCCACCCACATCATGACCACCCTCGACTTCGTGGCCGCCCCGCTCCAGACGGCCAACTTCATTCGCATCGTCGAAGGTAAAGCCGGCCCCCGGCGCGGCCCGGGCGGGCCTCCCGGCGCGGGTCCGCGGCCGGAGGCCCCTCCGATCGGCAAGGTCGACGTCCGCGACGGTGTCATCGCCGGCCTGATCGTCTCCGATGTCCAGAAGTCGGTGGCCGTGGCCGAGCTCGCCCTGACGCCCAACGCCGCCATCAAGAACGACGGACCGGGCGTCCTCGACGTCACCGGGCCGAACGCGTTCGCCCTGACGCTCCGCAAGACCGCCGGTCTCGACCGGACGGCCACGGCCATCGGGCGGACGATCGCCGGGCTCGATCTCCTGAAGACCTTCAAGAAAGGCGATGCGATCCGGAGCATCCGCATCGTCCGGGTCGGCCAGGCCGCGCGCGATTTCAAGACCGACGACGAGGCCTTCCAGAAGCTCGTCGGGCCCGGACGATAAGGCGGGCCACGGCGGACCGTTCGGGGACCGGGGCGTTTGCGTCCGGCCGCCTTCGGGAGTATCATCCTTTCGTTCTCCCGAGGAGGCCCACCCATGAAAAGATCCCGCCCGGCGTGCGCTATCGCCCTCGCTCTTCTCCTCATCTCGCTGGCCGCCCATTCCCAGGTCCGGCCGGCCGACACCGCCGACACGGCCATGCTCAACCGCATCTGGCTCGAGGGCACCAACAACTCGAAGGTCATGGAACACCTGAGCTGGCTCACCGACGTCTTCGGGCCGCGGATCCCCGGCTCGCCGGCCTACGACAAGGCCGCCGCCTGGGCGGTCCAGCGCTTCAAGGACGTCGGCCTCGACAACGCGGCCATCGAGCCATCGGGCGAGTTGGGCCTGGGCTGGTCCTATGACTATGTCTCCGTCCACATGACGGCGCCATCCTACATGCCGATCGTCGCCTATCCCCGGCCCTGGACGGGGGCCACCGCCGGCAAGATCACCGGAAGCCCGGTCTTCGCCGTCATCGGGTCCAAGGCCGACATGGAGAAGTACAAGGGCAAGCTCAAGGGCGCGATCGTCCTGCTCTCGGACCCCAGGCCCGTCCACCCGAACTTCAGCGCTCCGGCCAGAAGGTACGACGACAACGCTCTCCGCACGATCGAGCAGACTCAGATCCCGGTCAAGCCGGCCAAGCCCTACGAGCCCGCTGCGGGCCCCGTGAAATGGGAGGAGTTCGAGGAGTTCTTCAAGTCCGAAGAGGTCGGCTGTCTCGTCGAGCCGTCGAGCGGCAGCCGGGCCGACTATGGGACGGTCAAGGTCGACGCCTACGCCGGGAATGGCCAGGACTACGTCCTGCGCGGCCAGAGCCCGCGGATCATCATGGAGGCGGAGCAGTACAACCGGATCTGCCGCATCCTCGCGCTCAAGGTCCCGGTGACCCTGGAGATCGAGGTCCGGACGACGATCTACGACAAGGACCTGCAGGGCTACGACGTCACCGCCGAGATCCCCGGCACGGACAAGAAGGATGAGCTGGTCATGCTCGGCGGCCACCTCGATTCGTGGACGGGCGGCACGGGCGCCGTCGACGACGCCGCGGGGTGCGCCGTGGCCATGGAAGCGGTCCGCATCCTCAAGGCCCTCGGGGTCAAGCCGCGGCGGACCATCCGCGCCGCCTTCTGGACAGGCGAAGAGGAGGGCTTCTACGGCTCGCGCGGCTACGTCGCCCGCCATTTCGGCGACACGGACAAGCAGAGCCTGGCCAAGATGAATTTCGACGAGCTCGAGAAGAACTGGCGGAATCCCCTCGGCGACTCGACGAAGCTCCTGGCCAAGCCGGAGTACGCCAAGCTCTCGGGCTACTTCAACTACGACAACGGCTCGGGCCGCATCCGCGGCGTCTATCTCCAGGAGAACTTCCAGGTCCGGCCGATCTTCGAGGCTTGGCTGAAGCCGCTCGCGGCCCTCGGCGTGACGGCCCTGGCCCTGGAGAACACTGAGGGCACGGACCACCTACCCTTCGACTACATCGGCCTCCCCGGCTTCCAGTTCATCCAGGACCCGCTCGATTACTTCCCTTACCTCCACCACACCAACCAGGACGTCTACGACCACACCGTGGCCGAGGACCTCGTCCAGTCGGCCGTGGTCATGGCCTACTTCGTCTACCAGACGGCCATGCGGGAGGAGATGCTGCCGCGCAAAACCCTGGCCATCCCCGTCGAGATGCCGGGCAAGGGAAAATAGCGTCCCCCTAGTCCTCCGATGCGTCGGCCGGTCCTCGAGCTCCTCCGCGAACGCTTCTCCTGCCGCAGCTACCTTCCCCGGCCGATCGATGACGCGACACGGTCGCGCCTCCGGGATCTTCTGGAGGGCCTTGGTCCGGGCCCGTTCGGCAGCCCGATCCGCCTGGCCCTCGTGGCGGCGACCGGCGAGGACGCGCGGGCACTCAAGGGGCTGGGCACCTACGGCACGATCAGGAACCCCCAGGGATTCATCGTCGGCGTCGCCGGGCCCGGTCCGATGAGCCTCGAGGATTTCGGCCACGTGATGGAGAGGGCCGTCCTCGAGGCCACCGACATCGGCCTGGGGACCTGCTGGCTGGGCGGTTTCTTCCGCAGGAGCCGGTTCGCGAAGATGGTCGGCCTGGCGGCGGGCGAAACGATCCCGGCCGTCGTCTCGCTCGGCTACTGCGCCGACGAGGCCAGGTCGGGCGGGCTGTTCGGCCGGATCTCCCGGAGGTCTTCGCGGCTGCCCGCGGCGGCGCTCTTCTTTTCGGGGAGCTTTGAACGGGCCATGCCGGCGGCCGAAGCCGGCCGCCTCTCTCCCGCCCTCGAGTCCGTCCGTCTGGCGCCGTCGGCCTCGAACAAGCAGCCCTGGCGCGTGGTCCGCCAGGACGGCCGATGGCACTTCTTTCTTCGGCGCACGAAGGGCTATGCGACGAATCCGTTGAGGAAGCTCCACGGCGAGGCCGATCTCCAGCGCATCGATCTCGGCATCGCCATGTGCCATTTCGAGCTGGCCGCCCGCGAGACGGGGACGGCCGGGGCCTGGGAGCTGGCCGACCCGGGGATCGACCTCCCGGACGGCCTGACCAGCTATATCGCGACCTGGCGGGAGACGGCCCGCTCCGGCCAAAGTCGCGTTTGACAGGGCCCCCGCCCCCGGCCTATCATCGTCCCATTATTACGTTCTCCCGGAGGAATATCACATGGCCAAGCTCCTGGCGTATTGCGGCATCGATTGCGGCGAGTGCGAAGCCTACGCGGCAACCCAAAAGGACGATCGGGCCGGCCTCGAGGCCGTGGCCAAGAACTGGGCGGCTCAGTTCGGCGGCAAAGAGATGGGGGCCGACGCCTGCCTCTGCGACGGCTGCGCGTCCGGCAGGAGGGTCAGCACCGCCCACGCCTCGACCTGCGGCATCCGCCTCTGCGCCTCGAAGCGGGGCGTCGCCACCTGCGCCCACTGCCCGGACTACGGCTGCGCCACTCTGCAGCCGTTCTTAGCCTACGCCCCCGTCCTCAAGGAGAAGCTCGAGGCGATCCGCAAGGACCTTGGCCGGTAGCCCAGCCTGTCGCGGCAAAGTCCCGCCCGTTCCCTGCCCGAAAACGTCGGAGATGTAATTATCTCCTGACCGGCTGTCCTCGGCGGCCGGAGTCGTTTTGACATCGTCCCCAAACCGTGATATAGTAAACCGATAGTATCTATAGGGACTATAAGCAAAGCCACCCGGCTGAGCCCCGAAAAGGAGGCGACGTGCTGGGTCAGAACTTAGGACATTATCGGATCATCGAGAGGGTCGGCGCCGGGGGAATGGGCGTCGTTTACCGAGCCTGGGACGAGCGTCTCGAAAGGGACGTCGCCATCAAGGTCCTTCCCGCGGGAGTGCTGGCCGACGACGACATGAGAGCCCGCTTCCGCAAGGAAGCCATGGCCTTGTCCCGGCTCAATCATCCCAACGTCGCCACGATCCACGACTTCAATACCGAGAGCAGCGTGGACTTCCTGGCCATGGAGTACATCCCGGGGGTCACGCTTGCGGCGATGACGCGGCCGGAAGCACTGCCGGTGCCCGAGATCATCCGGTTGGGCCGGCAGGTCGCCGAGGCCCTCGAGGCCGCCCACGAGCAGGGCCTGGTCCACCGCGATCTCAAGCCCGGGAACATCATGGTCACGCCCAAGGGGCTGGTCAAGCTGCTCGATTTCGGACTGGCCAAGCTGCTCCGGCCCTCGGGGCCCGCCGATAGGACCCTGAGTCTGGCCTCTGCGGAATCCTTCTCCGGAACCCTGGCCTACATGGCCCCTGAACAGTTGGCAGGACGGCGGATCGACCAGAGGACCGACATCCATGCCCTGGGCATCGTCCTTTATGAGATGGCCACGGGAAGAAAGCTCTTCCCCCAGGAATCTCCTTCCCAGATCGTCGAGGCGATCCTTCACACCAGGCCGGAGGCTCCGCGGAAACTCAACCCGCGGATCCCGGAGGCCCTCGAGCGAGTCATCCTGAAATGCTTGGAGAAAGAGCCGGACGAGCGCTACGCCTCGGCCCGGGAGCTCCTATCCGATCTAAAAACTGCGGAGAGCGGGGATATGGCCGGGCTGATCGCCGGCAAACCCGGGAGAGCGCCGAGGCCAAGCTGGGGGCGGCGACCCGCGTTCCTCGGCGGCGGGCTGGCCTTGGGCCTGGCGGGGCTCATCTTCGTCCTGAATATCGGCGGCGTACGAGGCCTCTTGGCCGGCCGGACCGCGCCTGGAGGCGTCCAGTCGCTGGCCGTTCTTCCCCTGAAGGACCTCTCCCAGAATCCCGACCAGGCCTGGTTTGCCGACGGTATCACGGATTCCCTGATCACCGAGCTCGGCCGGGTCGGCAGCCTGCGCGTGACCTCGAGCACCTCGGTCGGCCGGTATAAGAAGACGGGGGAAACCCTGCCGCAGATCGCCAAAGAGCTGAACGTGGAGATGATCGTCGAAGGATCGGTCCTGAGGTCGGGGGACCGGGTCCGTATCACGGCCAAGCTCATCCACCCGTCCGATGAGCGGCAGCTCTGGGGAAGGACCTTTGAACGCAACGTCGGCGACGTTCTGGCCCTGCAAAGCGAGATGGCCGCCGACATCACCAAGCAGATCGGCGTCCGGCTCAGCGAGGAGGCTCAGCTGCAGCTGGCCAAGCGACGGACCGTGAACCCCCTGGCGGTCGACGCCTACCTCAAGGGCGTTTTCTCGGGCGACCCGGAGCACTTCGCCCAAGCGGTCCGGATCGATCCGGATTTCGCCCTGGCCTACACGAAGATCGCCTCGAGCTATTTTTATGCGGGCCTCTTCGGCGATATCGCGCCCCGGGAGGCCTTCTCGAAGATGAAGGCGGCGGCTCTCAAGGCGCTGGAAAAAGACGACACGCTCGGCGAGGCCCACGGCTTCCTGGCGGTCGCTTGGCTCCACAACGACCTGAACTGGGCCGAGGCCGAGAAGGAGTTCAAGCGGGCCTTCGTCCTCAACCCGAGCCTCGCCCAGATCCATCACCTCTACGCCCACTATCTGATGGCCATGAACCGGACCGACGAATCCATGTCTGAGATCAAGCTGGCCGAGCAGCTGGACCCGTTTTCGTGGGACCAGAGCCAATGTTTCGGCTGGCACTGCCTGTTCACGAAAGGCTACGACGACGCCGTCATGATGGCCCTCGACGGGGTCCGCAGTAACCCCGACAACTCGTGGGCCCATGTCATCTTGGGCTGGGCCTATGAGCAGAAGTCCATGATCAAGGAGGCCGTTGCCGAGTTCCAGAGCGCCATCGCCCAGTGGAAGAACGGCTCCATCCCTCTCGCCGGTCTCGGCCACGCGTTCGGCGTGTCCGGCCGGGAGAAGGAGGCCCGCGAGGTCCTGGCCAGGCTCCTCGAGATGTCGAAGCGGATCTATGTCCCGGCCTATGACGTCGCCGTCGTCCACATGGGGCTCGGAGAGAGAGACCAGGCCCTCGAATGGCTCGCCAAGGCCTATGAAGAACGGTCGGGCTTCCTCGTCTATATCAAGTGCGACCGGCGGTTCGACGCGCTCCACTCGGATCCCCGCTTTGAGAGCCTGCTCAAACGCGTCGGCCTGCCGCTGGCCTCGATCCGCGAGGAACATGCCTCCGGCGACTGACCGGACTTGACGAGTTCGAAGAGATCCGCAAAGGCCCGGCCGGCTGCGCCGCGGCCGATCGCTATCGATTGAGGGCGTAGAGCGAGGCGTTCAGGACCGCCGCGAAGCTGACCCACAGGATGTAGGGGACGAGCAGCAGCGCGGCCGGCCGCGAGATCTTGGCGAAGAGCCCGATCGCGGCCGCGATGAGGACCCACAGGGCCACGATGATGACGAACGCCGGCAGGATCTGGTGGGCCCCGAAGAACATGATCGACCACAGGACGTTGACGATGAGCTGGGCGACGAAGATGCCGAGCAGCCTCCGGACGTCGGCCCCCTTGGCCCTTTTCTCGTAGATCAGCCAGGCGGCGATCCCCATCAGCGCGTAGAGCGTCGCCCAAACCGGCCCGAAGACCCAGTTCGGCGGATTGAACGAGGGCTTGGCCAGGCCGGCGTACCAGACCTGGATGGACGGCCGGGTGAAAAGCGCGCCGATGACACCCGCGAGCTCGCAGACGAGGATCGCGATCACCAATCTCAGGGTCTTTTTCATGCTTCATCCTCCCCCAAGTGCGGGGTGAATATAGTCGAAGTCGTGACCGATGTCAAAGGCCCCGGGAAACGTACACGGAGTCCATGTCCCCCCTCGGGTCCGGGCCTGCCCGCTCCGGACCAAAAGATGGTATGATGGGGAATTCCGGGGAATAATCGAATGGACGCCATACGCGCCGAAGGCCTGGTGAAGATGTTCGACGGCTTCACGGCCGTGGACCGCATCTCGTTCGCCGTCGAAGAAGGGGAGCTCTTCGGCCTGCTCGGCCCCAACGGCGCGGGCAAGACGACGACGATCAACATGCTGGCGACCCTGCTGCGGCCGACCGCGGGGACGGCCCTTGTCGCCGGCGTCGACGTGGCCCGGGACCGCGACGCCGTGCGCCGGGCGATCGGCATCGTCTTCCAGGAGCCGGCCCTGGACGGCCGCCTGACCGGCCGCGAGAACCTGGAATTCCACACCATGATGTACGGTCTCGGCAAGGCCGAGCGGCGCCGCCGCATCGACGAGGTCCTGGCCCTGGTCGAGCTCACGGACAAGGCCTCGACGCCCGTCGACAAATACTCCGGCGGCATGAAGCGGCGCCTGGAGATCGCCCGCGGCCTGACCCACCGGCCCAAGGTCCTCTTCCTCGACGAGCCGACCCTCGGCCTCGACGCCCAGACCCGGCGCCACATCTGGGACTATGTCCGGAAGCTCAACAAGGACGCCGGGGTGACCATCATCCTGACGACCCACTACATGGAGGAGGCCGACTTCCTCTGCGACCGCGTGGCCATCATGGACCACGGCCGCTTCGTCGCCCTCGATACGCCCTCCCGGCTCAAGGACATCCTCGGCGGCGACGTCGTCTCGCTCGAGCTCGAAGGGGACGCGACGGCCTTTCGGGACGCCGTCGGCCGGCTGGACTGGATCAAGCGCGCCAAGCTCCACGAGGACGTTCTGTCCCTGACCATGGAGAAAGGGGAGAGGCGGATCGCCGAGCTGGTCATGATGGCCCAGCAGCACGGCGTCGCCGTCGCCTGCGTCAATCTCCACAAGCCCAGCCTCGAGGACGTCTTCCTGCACTTCACCGGGCGGCCCATCCGCGAGCAGGAGGCCGGCCCGAGCGAGCGCAATCGGGCCATGATCATGCACCAGAGGCGGAGAGCGGCATGAGGATCCACTGGACCGCCATCTACGTCCTCTGGAAGCGGGAGATGATCCGCTATGTCCGGGCCAAGTCCCGGATCTTCGGCTCGCTGGCCATGCCGATCTTCTTCCTGGCCTTCCTGGGCCTCGGCTTCCGGCGCATGCCCGTCCCCGGCATGGGCGGCGGGGCGGGTTACATCGGCTTCCTGGCCCCCGGCATCATCGGCATGACGCTCCTGTTCTCGTCGTCCATGCAGGGCATGTCCGTGCTCTGGGACAAGGAGTTCGGCTTCCTCAAGGAGATCATGGTCGCTCCCGTCAGCCGGCTCTCCCTTGTCCTCGGCCGGATCGCCGGCGGCACGACGACCTCCATGCTCCAGGCGCTGCTCATCTTCGGCGCCTCGCTCGTCCTGGGCTTCCGCTTCCGGGGCCCGGCGGCGCTCCCGTTCGCCCTGCTCTTCATGGTCCTCATCTCCTTCACCTTCATCGGCCTGGGCCTCGTCTTCGCCTCGCGGATGAAGGACATGCAGGGCTTCGGCATCGTCATGAACTTCATCATCTTCCCCTTCTTCTTCCTCTCCGGGGCGCTGACGCCGCTCGAGAACTTCCCCTGGGTCATCCGGGCCCTGTCTTACGTCGATCCGCTGACCTATGGCGTCGACGGGCTGCGCGGCGTCCTGACAGGGACGTCGGCGCTCCCGGTCCTCGTCGATCTCGCCGCGATGGGCGGCTTCGCCCTGATCATGCTCGTCCTCGGCGCCTACTTCTTCGAGACCTCCGAAGGCGTCTAGCCTGGACCATTCATAAAAACGCCGTGTTTTCTTAAAGACCAGGAAACCCAAGACCGGCGTTTTTACCCTTCGGGCAAGCCGATCCGGCCGCATCTGCTTTGCTGCAAAGGTTCTCAGTACT
>Ga0316628_100000369_pt1 | contig 28302 bp, 42 predicted proteins | sample OWC_Aug_M2_C1_D5_FD_207648 | JGI IMG/M metagenome (GOLD analysis project Ga0316628, IMG submission 207648) | Wetland soil microbial communities from Old Woman Creek delta, Ohio, United States - OWC_Aug_M2_C1_D5_C | ecosystem: Environmental > Terrestrial > Soil > Wetlands | place: USA: Ohio...
TGGGAGCGGCGTTATTGCATTACTGTCTGCGCTCGTTGAATATTCAGATTGGCAGGAGATAGAGAAACGATAGACGAAGACACAGACCAGAGGGCGATTCCTGCGATGCTCACACATAGCCAATCAGCAGTCTTTGCGATAATCGAGGCAAACGCGCCTATCACTGTGGACCAGATAAAAGAGAAGACGCCTTATGCTTACAGGACAATCCGTTATGCGATTAATGAGCTTGAAGAGATGGGCCTGATAGTCAGGCGCTACAACTTGTTGGATATGCGAAGGTTCTTGTTCTTATCAGCGAGTATAAAGAAGGGGGCGTGAAACAAGAGTTGCAGAAAGGTGACGACTGCACAGGCCAATTTGACGCAGAGAAGAAGGGTTCGTTCTGGGTCTGCTCCAACTCTCGCACGAGTCCCCCTCATGCCCTAGCTGGCCCTGATATGGTATCACAGGAACTATTAGGAGCTGATAGTTCATCATATAATACGTCAGCTATTAGCGGGAAGATGCACAGCACGACAACACTTATATTGGCGATATGTGTTGTTTGTAGCACCCATTAATAGAAACAAAAACTATGGATGTGTTACAATGGGCGGAAAACAACAGAAGAAAAGCAGGAAGCTCGAAGAGGTCGAAACAATCGGCGAGAGCCTGCCTCACTCTGAGGCGACCGAGAGCTTCATCGAGAACGTGAAGGCAAACGCCGAGCAGACGATAGCCGCGGCAGATGCCACACCGGAACCTAAGAAGACTTGGACCTGTCCAAAGTGTCAGCGAGTCTTCAAGTCAGAAGGCTTCTATATCGTACACATACGCGACTGCACCGGACCAAAGCCGAAGCGCGAGAAGCTGACCGACGAGCAGAAGGCCGAGAAGCGGAAGACTTACCTCGGTAAATATCTTGCCGTTTACACGCCTATCTCGTTCCGAATCAAGAACGACAGCGCGGAGAGGACAATGCTCGATGCCCGACTTGTGGAGATCAGAAAGACGACACCTGATGCCGTCTATACCCACGCGGTCAGGGCAATTCTAGCCGAAGAGGTCAAGAGGCAGCAGAAGAGAGCCACAAAGGACGCATAGGCCAAGTTTCACCGACAGGGCGGCACTTCGCCGCCCCTGTTCATCTCTTCGGGTTTCCCGAAGTCAGAGCAGAAGGGTGATCTGTTGAATAGCGTGATAGTCAAAGCGCGCGATGGCCTGACGCACAGCGGGCAGGTCTTTAGAGAGATTGTGAGAGAGGACGGCAAGACGATAAAATTCGTCGTCACTATCTGCCAGAGGGTCTTAAGGGTCGAAGAGGGCGATTTCCCTATCTTGGGGCATTATGACCGTTACAGGGCTCTCTTGGTCCCTGAGTCTGTGGTCATTACCTGCGACCGTTGCGACCGTTACCTGTCCTCTGTCGCAAAGTCACAGGAGAGAGGGGAAATCTTCATCATATGAGGATAAATACCCTAGGCCGGAATGATAGAAGTAGGTGCAAGATTTGAGTAGCAGCACTAAGAAAGACTCCGCGACGTCAGACACGGAGAAGTATAAGCTAATCTGGCATGAGCCGAGCGGCAAGCAATACGGTTTCTTTGAGTTACACGCAGCGCTTACCGTTTCAGATATGAGCCGCCCGCGAGAGATTGCCGTCGCGGTATTGAATGTGGTTGACGATATCAACCTAGAAGTAAAGACTCGACACGACGCAGAGGTCAAAGTCTTGCAAGAGGCCGTCAAAATGGCGACCGAGAAGGCGCTACAGATAGCGGCGGGGGCCGTCCCTATACCAACAGAACCGCCCGCCGTGAAAACTCCTGTTATCGCAATCACGAAGCCTCAGCCTCAGACAGAACAGGAGAAGAAGGCCGAGCAGCTCGCGAAGGTAGACGCCTTTCTCGCAGACCCGAGATATGCCTCTCTGGTCGCGGCAAAGAGGACTGAGCTCGGGTCGGATGCTGTCAACGAAGTTACGGCGGCGATGATTGTTATGAGGGAGCTTGGAATGAGCCACGCCGAGAAGGACGCCTCGACCTACGTTCCGGCGACGGCCTGTCCGGCTATGGGCTATCTCAAGTATTACGCGGGAAAGTTCGGATGGTCCGCGTACATAGGACAGGATAAAGTTGGACCTGTCCTAGCTTGGCTCCTGTCTATTCCCTACGAGATCAGGCACCGGAAGCCAGAAACAGGCTATCCCAAGATTGGCGCGAGCGGCAAGTATCTCATGGTCAACGACACCGAGCTGGACTTCTTGAAACGGGCAGCGACGGACCAGAATATAACGCCCGAAGAGAAAGAGTCGCAACAGAAATCAGCATGATTCAGGGGCCTCGGCCCCTCTTTGTTGCGGATATGCGCTGATTCGTCAGCGCACAGCGACAAGATAAGAACAGGGTGATTCCAACAATGAAGATAAGCATAGATGGCGGAATATGGCAACAAATAGTTAAGACGGCTGAGGTATTCCTTACCGAGCTCAGTATTAACGCCCGCGAAGACGGGCTATATGTATCGCAGCAGACAGCCGAGAAGTCAACGATGATAGGCGTCAGAATACCTAAAGAGTTGTGCGATACTTACGAGCTCGCGGCACCGAGAGAGCTGATTGTCAATCTTGAACATTTGGTTCAAGCGACGAAGCCGCTCAAAGGCATTGATACAGTCGTCATAGAGGCAGCCGACGGCGACAACAGGCTTAAAATATCGGGTAATATGAACAAGAGAGAACGACGCTTTGAGATTCCGCTTCTAAGTCCTGAAACGGCTAGCAACGTGAACAGGAGCGAGAAGGACTTCTCAAAGATGAAGTTTGAGGTCGAGATCAGGATAACTCAGGGCGCACTAAAGGCACTCTTGAAAGACGTTAGGGCTCTTGGTGGTCGCGTGCGAGTTCGGGCAGCATCTGGGAAGCTCAGCCTCTTCGTTGACGAGGGGCAACGCACGGCAGAGAGCACAATCGAAGAAGGCGAAGAGCTCGCGTCTATGATGTTTGCCGAAAAGGTCGAGTTGGCTGAAGCGGTCTATCCTATCATAGTGCTCGGTCAAATGTTCGATATGGTCGAGGACGATAAACAGTCGGTCATTGTCAGCTTTGCGAATAAGAAGCCTCTTCTCCTAGAGGTTGTCTTTGGCGATATTGGAAAGGTCTTCGCGGTCACGACACCTATGAAGGTTGCCTAGGTTTCGGGGGCTCGTGCTTGAGCAACGAAACAACTATCTGGACCGTCAGCGAACCGCGTATCATAGAGCTCATGTCGCATTTTGCTGACGATTTCGAAATCAAGAAATGGACCAAAGAAGAGATAGACCATTTCTTAGAGTTGTATCCTTACATAGTGCGCGGCGAGCTGACAGAGGACCACAGACGGCTAATAGCCTCTCTTGCTAAGAAGGCCAAGAGGAAGCGACCGAGCAAGACTTACTGTATTGAAGAGCTGGACGAGCTGCCTGATTGGACAGAACGCGAGGGCGGCGTCTATGTGAATGTCGCCAAAGCTGTGAATGGCAAGCGAAAACAATTCACGATATACACACACCTTAACGGGTCTGACCTTCTAGCACATCCGCAGTTTGTGCCGGTGGACACACAGCCAAGCGCCGACTTTATAGAATCAGTGGGCGACTTTGCAACGGTATTTACTGGCCTGACGGATAAGTATAAGCGTTATCTCTTCTTCGCAGACGATATGATATATGCCGTGCTTGCGCTTGGCGCTATGACCACTTACTTTAGAGAGATATTCAACTCGACCGCTTACTTTGATATGTACGCAGCAGAGCTCGATTGTGGCAAGACCACAGCGATGTTAGCTATAATCTGGGCGTCCTTCTATGGTTTCGCGGTGGTTGACCCGACAGAGGCCGTCCTATTCCGCGCGGTCGATTCCTGCCATAGTGCGATAGGAATAGACGAGCTTGATAATAGGCTCGTTGACCCAGAGGCACAGGGTCGCTTACTTGGTCTGTTGGATGCAGCCTATAAGAAGGGACTTGTCGCGTATAGGATAGACATGGACGCGGGCGGCCTGCCTACTCCTTACGACCCGTTCGGCCTCAAATCTTTCTCGCATGTAAACCCGATTCCTTATTCAATCCAGAACAGGAGCATAGTCTTCGGCCTTATCCGGTCGCCTATCAAGCTGCCTGATCTGGATTCTCCAAATATCTTCAAAGAAGAACGCGACCTGATGTATAAGCTTAGGCTGGTAAACGGTGATGCCATAAGAGAGAGCTACAAGCTCACAAAACAGGAATGTAAGCTAATGAATCGCGACGCTCAGAAGTTTAATCCTCTACTCACGATTGCGCGGCTCATATCTCCTGAGCTCTATACGAAAGTCGAGAGCTGGGCGAACGAATACGTCGAGTCGTCAGGAGAACAGACGGTTGACGAGATAAAGAGGACGCTTGTTGAGAGCCTGCTAGGGTTCTCTGGCGATGTAAAGGTTAGGACTATCGCCGAGAAGTTCAACGCTCTATGTTTTGAACGCGAGCTGATAGGCACCGACAAGAAGACGAACGAGCCGCGCAAATATGGGAGCCGTGCAATTCTCGATATGCTCGCCAGCTTGGGAATAAAGAAGTCCAAGACACGCACAGACAACAATGTTCACGTCAGGGTGCTGCCTAAGAGGGTCAGGGCATGGGCAGAGTCGTACAACCTACCTATCCCGTCTGAATCCTCATTATCCTCATTTAGCTCATTCGTAGAGGCCCCTACCGAGCAAAACCCACCTTTAGAGGCCAAAGAAGACGCTTCTTCCTGTACGGGTGGAATGAGCTTTGAAATGAGGATTGAAGATCAGGCTTCGCAAACCTCATTCGAAACCTCATCCGTACAGGTGACACCATCGTTAACCGAGCCTGTCACAGAACCCGTCCCAGAGGCCCCAGACCCAGAACTAGAGAATGAGCGTTCTTGGGTCAGGGCTCAGAATGAGGATAATGAGGCAAATGAGGTTTCACGCGGTACACCCTCGTCTGCATTTCCTAAGTCCCTGTCACGCCTGTTCAAGCTCTGGAAAAAGCAGCTGCTAGGACTTAAGGACGGATTCAGGCCGGAGAATGATAGCGATTACGATACTATCATGCTCGCGTTGCAGGCGGGCTACGTGATAAACATAATGCCCGAAAACCTGTATTACCTGACAGAGATAGCGAGAGAAGAGCTCAAGAGGTGCGGCATAAAATGACACTAACGGCCTTCCCCTATTACGGCGGCAAGAACAATCCCAAGACGCTTAATTGGTTGCTTGCTCGGTTGCCTATGCAGAACGCATATCTTGAACCCTTCGGCGGCTCGGCGGCTATTCTGCTCAACAGACCGCGCGCGGTGATTGAAACTTTCAACGATATAAACCAAGACGTCATTAACTTCTTTCGCCAGCTACGCGACAACGGACCAGAGCTCATAAGGCGGCTTCAGCTCACGCCCTATTCACGAGAGGAATATGAGAAAGCGCAGAAGGTATTATACGGGCCTATCGAGGGCCGCGTTTCTGATCTCGTCGAATGGGCGCGGCTCTACTATGTCGAGGCTCGACAGTCTTTCACCGCGAAGACAAAGAGCGGCTGGTCCTATTGCAGAAGCATCGAGTCGCGGGCTGCGAAGTCCTATAGCTGGGCGGCAGGTATTGAGCAGCTCCCTGATATTCTGGAGCGATTCCGCGGCGTTCAAATCGAGAACGACAACGCTCTAAAAATCATTCGCCGCTATGACACAGAGGACTGTATCATTTACGAAGACCCACCGTATCTCATATCAACACGGACACAACCCGAAGGATATAACTATGAGGTCAATACGCTCTTTCATAGGACACTTGCAAAGCTCAACCGCGAACTAAAGGCGAAAGTCGCGGTGTCCGGTTATGAGTCTGATCTCTATCGTGAGCTCTACGAAGAGAAAGGCTGGTGGCGATTCGACGCGGCTGATACTTCGTTGTCCAGCAGTAATAGAGAGGGCGGGGCAACCCGTTCAATGCATGAGAGCTTATGGTGTAACTATGACGCCGAGAGCATAGCGGTCGAGCGACCGGAGAGTGAGCAGGAACTATTAGAGGATATGATAGACTAATAGGTTCTATCAGACAACATGATATGATATGATAGATGGAGAAGAAGATCAGTCTTGACACAGAAACGTTTCTGGATTGGTGAAGGCTCGCGCGGCGAATGGGTCACGCGCGAAGAGCTGACGAACCGAGTCGGTCGATGGTTGACCTTTCGCGGGCCGGTCCGATTGTCTGAGCTCTCGCTTGAGTTCAATATCACATATCAATTAGCCGCGCGTCTGTTAAAGGGTGCGGGTTGGAATCGTGTTAGCAGAAAGACTTGGACCAGACAAGATGCTATAGTACACGCTTGATTCTCTGTCGCGAATGTTGATATTTCGCCGTTGCACATAGGCGGAACGGCCCGAATCTGTGAAATCCTAAAGTCGCTTGCTCAGAATCACCAGCAGAGGGCTATCCTGTCTGTTGCTAGTGCAAAACCCTGTCTGAGCCTGTCGCATTTCTGTATTGCAATCACGGATTGAACTATCAGGGGAAACGGAGCAACCATAACCCTTTTCTTTGGGCCTATTTCTGCGGCTATTCACCATGATTAAGCGGTTCTTGGACCAGCAGCTTATATATGAAATGCCAGAAATCGAGAAAAGCGGCGATTCCGGCCCCTATTCCCCTGTATTTCACAGGCAGCGAGAGGCAACGTTTACGCGGGTCATTCGGACGCGGTTCTTCTTGGACCTGTCCGAGCCGAGGGCATGAGAAGAGTTAATAACAAGTCCTCATATGATATATTCTCACAAGTGAACCCAAAGGGGCTAAGAAACTTGGACAAGAACACACGCAACGCAATAATTGTGATAGCGCTTCTGTTCTTCACTGGCGCGGGAATTCAACAGGGCTGGTTTGCGACGGGATTTTCTGCTATCGCGAGCTGGTTCGGTGCAGTGCCTCCGCCTCCGCCTCCGCCAACGTATGAAGAGAGCGCCTTCAAGTATTCGGCCTTTGCGCTGGATACTAGCACCGCTGTAACATCTGCCACGACTCGCGTTTGGTATGATGCGAACAGCGACGGAAAAATGACCTATTCAGAGATTGGACGCTTCACGGAATCGAGCGGCGTCTATACCAGCGACAATGAATATCCTATTGGCTCGGAATATGATCTCTGGGTCCAATGCTACGCGACCAACTATCAGGTCACATATCAGCTCATGCACATAACAGGCAGCCGCAATACTGACGGTTCGGCTAAGACTGTTGGCTCGATGGACTTGATAGCGACTGACGATAGCGTGACCTACGACGGCATGATAAATAAGGTCGCGTGGGACGATTCCAGCGACTACAACGCGACCCTAAAGGGGACCAGCGGGCTCGCTGAAATCTCTATCGTGCTGTCGGCAGCCGATAAGGGTCTGAGCTCACAAGTCTGGGAAGCTGTGGACTACATGAGCGTGTACGGCGTCACGAAGGACTATGACTACTTCGTGAAATGGGACCAGATCACCGAGGGCGGAATCCCGAAGGCCGCAATACTAGCGCCTGATTTCTTCGGAATCTATATGACGCTACAGGATAAGGCAGACCTGAATCCGTCAATGACCGACTTCGACGGATATTATCAGGGCGTCACTAACTTCTTCTTCTTCTCGACAGTGACGGATGCTTGGGGCGACCTGTTCTATAACTCGGCGGATAGTGCAGCACCGCGACCTACTATATCCTTCGACGTTGGCACGGTCACGGCTGCCGGAACCACAGTAGCGACCTACGGAGTTCGCATATGCACCGGACTGACCTATGAGCAAATGGTTAGCGGTGTATGGACCGAGAGCGCAGCTTGCACGCTTGGCACAGGCGGCAATGATTGGGACTGGACCATATAGGCCACAAGCAACAGAACTATGGGCCGTCGGTAGCGATGGCCCCTTCTCTCCTATATACTCATGGGAGCCTGATCTTATGCAAACGAAGACACGAAACATAATCATAGTATCTGCAATCATAATTGCGATAGCGAGCTCTGCCGCCTTTGCTACGACAGTCTACAACCCGCCAACAACTGTAGCGCCTGCTTGGAGCTGGCAATACCTGAACGGCGACGGCGACACGATAAGCAACATTCACGCAACCACTATAACGGGCATAGTGACGTTTAAGGCAACAGTGACTAACGTTCCTGCTCCGCCTGTGACGTCCGTTTCGCTCGTCATTGAGAAGGTGGACGGGACTTATGTCGGTGAATGGTACTTCGAAAAGACGAGCCAAGCCACAAGCGGCGAACACTGGCAGCTTATACTCGATACCGCGACAATAGCGAATGGTGATTACAACTTTGTGTTCACCTATTGCGCTAGCGATGGCGCGGGCGGTAACGACGATATAGAGGACGAGATGTTTTCAACGCTGACATTCTCGTTTAACAATGGCAACGGCAGTTCTACTGAGTTCCAGATTCCCGACACGCTGCTCTTTGTGATTGTCGGCGGCGGCATCTTTCTGTTCGCAGTCCTGATATTCCGCAGAAAAAGAAGGTAACTCCTATGGCCTCTGATGATCTCGATATAGAGGCCGAGGAAGACGAGCTCGGCATAAGTCCATTAGGAATGATCTTAGTGGTGATGCTGGCACTTGTCGGGCTCGCCTTATTTCTCAATCCCGCTTCTCCAACTTACGATGTGGCAATCGGCGGCGTCATAGCGCTAAGTATTGCACTCGGTCTGCCCCCTCTGCAACGCTGGGGCAACGAGGGCGACTTACGAAGGACGTTCTTGGCTGCTCTGATTGGCACAAGTGTTATCTCGATATTGTCGATGATAATGGGTCTGCTCACTTTCTCGGCGACGACAGAGGGCGACGCAGGTATAGTGCAGACCACATTAATCCTCGTTCTTGCTCTGCCCGCAGTCTTTGAAGAGCTGCTATTTCGTTCTGGCGCGTATATGAATCTTCGCAGAGTAGTAGGCAACAGGGCCGCGATAGTGATACAGGCCGTATTCTTTGCCATATATCACTTCGCCCGAAACCCTGACCCTGCTTATTTCCTGTTGCTCTTTGCGGGCGGAATCGTATTCATGCTTATCTTTCTCATCTCACGAAACATTCTGAGCTCGATGCTGGCTCATGCAATCGCAAACCTAAGACCTGTCATAATGGGCCTCTTGCTCTCGCCGCCCTTTATGATAGTGGTGGTCTTGGCCCTGATCTTGGTCATATGGAGAAGGTGGTCTGAAAATGGATAAGAACACGAAACAAGTCTTTATCGCACTCTTGATTATTGGCGGCCTCTTTGTGAGCATTGAGGCTGCTACATATACGCCGATAATCTATGTCGGCGGCTGGGAAGTACACACCGACTTAGAACGCGTGACAGTGAACGCTAACACTTTCACGGCTGACAATCTCCCGCCCTACAATTACTCTTCATGGGGCGCGGCCTATGTGAAGTTCGACGCAGACAGTGAGCTGATAGGCACTCCTACGCTCAGCGTGCAGCTCTCAAGTCCAATCGAATACGTAAATGTCGATGGCGAATGGCAAGAGGCCCGCGATGGCGAATACTTCAAGCGGCTCGTTAAGGACATAGGCGACCAGACATATTTCTTCTATCAGCATGTGTTCTTTTTTGAATTGCGAGTAATCGCAGAGGCTGATTACTTCAACTATTACGGCCTCATAAATGGCGAGGCGAAGGATATGCGCCAGCAGATAAAACCAGAGGTCACGGTCGGCTTTGCGATAATGCCGGACTTGTGGCGGGTGAAGACCACAGTAATGAGCGACGACGGGCTCGCAACCTATGCAAAGGCTGACGTCTGGACAGGCGTAATGTCTACAGCGGTCGATGAGTCTTCGGGTGGATATGTTGCGGCCCTGCCTGATGGTTTCGCGGGTGTAAATGGTATTTGGAGCGTTACGAATGTTGGGCGGCTGAATATGTTCAGCATGAGCAGCAGCGAAACTTATCGCGATACGAGCATTGACCAGCTCGACGTGTCGCCGTCAGTTATTGAAGGCGTGCCAAGTGCAATCATCGCCGAGATAGCAGGCACCGTCCTAGTTCCCGGCTGGTGGTTGCCGCCTATGGGGACGATTGGGACTTATGCTGTGCAAGCTGAGTATCGTGTCCGTTTTGACATTGTGACCAGCGCACTCTATACGTTCCAACAGGGAGATCAGGAGAGCGAGCTGGATAACGCGACCGTAGAAGAGAAGGCAGGAGAGGGCGGGTTAGGACAGGTCGGCGACTTCTTCGACCAGCTACGCGAGATATTCTCTGACCCGTTGACCGGAATTGCCGCGCTAATTGTGCTGGCGCTCGTCCTCTTTGCAGTTGTAAAGCTTGTGCCTGTCTTTCTGCGATTGACACCTCTCGGACGTGGCGACTGATGAATGTCTTTGATGCAGTATTGAACTTTGCAATCGTGCTAAGCACAAGTCCGGTAATCGTCGCGACCGTCCTTCTTGCTGTCGTATATATGTTCTATCACGATTTGCGCGACATAATAAATCCTTTCTGGCGGGTCGAGCGCCTTATGCGTCTTCTTGAGAAGAGGCAGAAGGAAACCCGCCGGATAATGGACCTGTCCGAGAAGATGCTAAGAGAACTAGGAGTTGAGCGAATACGAACAAAGCAACAAGACGAACAAAGACAATCCTGATTCTGCCGCTTATCCTCATGCTGTGTATAACATTATCTCTACCTGTCCTATCTCTGCCCACAGAGCAACAGACGACAGATAGTCAGACAGAACAGCCGCCGAAGACCGACAATGAAACCTTTGCCCCGTCAGCCGACGGCGACGAATCAACGGAGAGCCTGACGAGCTTTAGCGAAACACTCGCAGACGACACGCGATACTATCCAGATAGCGAGGACTACGAGAGCATATGCACAACGAGCGGGAATTGGCTTGCGCTCGATGGAAGCACAAACGACACTTGGATTGTATCAGCACGCTCCGGCTATCAGGATGCGGAGATTGTCAGCGATAGCGACCTGCTCATAGCGTGGGCGTGGGACAGTTACGAGGCGGGCGCTCAGGAGAACGTTCATTATGCTTCACATCTCGCGACGGAAGTCATTCTAGCGAATCAGAAGCTGTGGGCCTATATACGGCTGGACGAGAACGAGCTGCGCTTTCGGTTCTTCTACTGCAACAACAGCGGCGGCGTGCCAGCGGACCATGACTACGGCGACTGGTATCAGCCGGGTGATACAGATTGGCATGAGTACTGTGATGATCCCGGCTCAGAATTGTCGGGCAATATCACGTTCGTTGGGATACAGCTACAATGGAATGGGGCTATCCGGTTTGCCGAAACGAATGATACGCTCTGGTGTGACTGGCTGCAGTTCTCTGAATTCGTGCCTTGCGACTTCTCCGACAGCTCATATACAGAATCCTTCACGGATATTGGTGATTGGTTCTGGTATGCGGGCGAGGCCGAGGACGAGATTTCAACCAACGGCGACGCGATGGCCGCAGAGTTTGCAAATGACGGCAGCGGAAATAGCGATTATCTCTATACCTATTCGCCCTCATTCACGGAGGTTGGCACTTACTACATAATGGCCCGCTATCGGATGAACACAACGACAGGCCCCAGCGTATCTATGTATGCGCGAAGCATTGACGCAACAGGGGGCGGAACGTTGACTTCTCTCGGGTCATACACTAGAACAACGGATTGGACAACTAGCCGCTGGGTTGTGACTACTACTGTCGCGATGGAAGCTTTCTATTTCTATACTTCTTTCACAACACATTCTGATTTTATCTTCTATGTGGATTGGCTGCGAATCTGGGACGGTGGCATACTTGAGTCGGGCTGGGCGCATGATGGCTCTACAACGCATAATATCACAATACTGGCTGGCGGGTCAGTGAGCACGGACGGCGACTATCTGAGCCTCGTATCTGATGCAGACAGCGCAACATTTGATTTCTTCATCGACCCGACAGAGAGCACAGGAAGTCTAAGAGGGATGCTTGGAAGCCTGTTCCCCTTCATGGAGATCGGCATCAATTCGGGCGACATAGGCGATGATATTATGATACAAGTCCAGACTTCAAGCGAAGCATGGGGAACTATCCAGAGCAAGACGACGATCACAAGTTCGACAATGCGGTTCAATCATGTCGTGCCAACCAGCGGCGGCTATATTGGCAAGTTCAGGATTTGGGCCTATTCTTCACAGACTCTGCGGATAGACTACATGAAGATATACACAATAGCGAATTGGACAATATCGCAATCTCAGTGTGAGGTCGCAGATTATCTCTATGTGTCCTCGTCTGCTCTGTACTGTTCTGCTCTCACAAGCGACGCGAACGAATATATCAGGCTCGATTATGACCCGACTATATCTATCACGCAGGCTACATATCAGGTCTTCAACGTCACGACAGATGCGACAGACAATCATGCCGAGTTTTATTTCACCATGTATAACGGCGCGTGGGGCACCGCGACTGATAACACGCGAGGCCCGACGGCAACGGGCACAATAACTGATATTCGTCTGCAATTTCAGGGTGACACTTCGGCAGCCGCTACGCGCTACATATCTGCGGTGAAGTTCATTATTGACGCAACGGCTCCGGTGATACTGGATAGATTCGCAACGCCAGCAAACCCGAACCCTGACGACAGCGTGACCATATCCGTTATCGTGTCGGAAGCGATAGAGGTCTATGAAGTCACGCTTAACGCCGTAGCATATCCAGCGGGCTTTTCGGATGTGGACTATATTTGCTCGGAAGAGGTTGCGAATACCGCGTTCAACTATACTTTCTCTGATCTCGACGAAGGCTATTACCTGTTTGAAATAACTGCGAACGATGGCGCGAACGAAGACATTGAGTATCTGCCCGTCACAATCACCGCTAAGACATTCATCATATCGGATGTTGTGCTCATTACCTCGACTGAAACTCTGGCAAGCATAAGCGGTTATTCCACGCTCGACGCCGCCTATACGATATATGAGAACGACACTAATAGCGGCAGTGGTTCAATCTCTGCGGGCTGGTTCTCTATTGCTTGGACAAAGGACGATACGGCAGGGGCCTACGTCGAGCTGGGCCTAAAGTTCGTTGCTGGTGGCGTGACACACTGGGTCAATGGCTCTTATTCCGTCGCTAGTGCTGTCGTGTTACAGGTGACAGACACTTTGCACACAGAGAGCGACACGACTAACTATCTATCTGGTTATGCTAATCTCGGCTGCACTTGGACGGCGTACGACAACAATAGCCTGATTGATTCCGGTTCGCTCGGTGCGGGCTCGTTCGCTATCAGGTGGGACAAGCAGACGACTGAGGGTCTGCATGAATGGGGAATCAAGTTCATCAGTGGCGCTATAACTCGCTGGGTGAACGGCACTTATGCGGCAGACGGAATCGTAATAGAGAACGCTTGGGCCGGACAGGACAACGACACGGTGTATATCAGCGGCGAGCTATTTAGCTCGATAACGACGCTGACCTATACGGTCTATGAGGACGCGGGGCTAGGCAACGTGCTGAGATCATCAGGGAGCATAACGCTGACTTCTACGCGCGCGTGGTTTAGTATCGAGTGGGCCAAGAGCGCGGAGAATGTCGAGGCAAACTTCACTCTTGTTATCAGCGACGGGACCAATAACTCAACGATTTACGGGTTCTACACCGAGCGCGCCGCCGAGGTAACGAACATAACTAACGCCAGCTCATATTTCAGAGAGGGCGACAACGTGAGCACTATCAACAACACGACGATACAGACCGACACAGCCAGCATTGAGTTCGTGCTCGCTATAGTCGGCCTGACGACAGCCGCGATATTTCTAGGTGGCGTTATTGAATGGTGGTTCGGGCGCGGCAGGAGCGACCGCGAGTATCATCTAGCTGTCGCAAGTGGTCGCAACAATGGATAATAGGATGTGAATAGATGGCAAATATAGTCTTACGATTCGTGGCTCGCGGGATTGGAAGCGTTATTATAGTCGCTATCCTGCTGTCGGGCATCTTTGCGGGGTTCGTTGAACAGGTGGCCTTTGTCTTTGCGGCTGTAAGTCTAGTGATGCTCATAGATAAATATCTCTCAGGAGATCAGAAGACAGATGTTTGATTTCTCAAAGTGGAGAAAGTCGCGCAAGATAGCGAATGCGCGCGAACAATACAGATATTCGCTACTGAAATACGCGAACAGGCACAAGCCGGACAGGTCGAGCGAGGACGCCTTTCTGATTGGCGGCCTGATATTGTATATTGCCCTGCCGGTTATCGGCGTTATGACGGGGCAGGCATGGTTAGGAGTAGTCGCCGTCTTCGCCTTCATGGGGGCCGTGTTGCTACCGTTCGGTGCCTCTGCGCTAGAGTCTTACCGACTCGCAAAGAAGACAACGATAACGATGAATGTCGTTCGCGATAACCCAGAGGACAAGCGACCGCTACGGATACGGCTGCAGGGTGTAGAATGGGGGGCCAAGATGGAAACCGACGACGAGCTGCTGAGCTATCTGCAGCAGCGCAACGGATTCTTATCTCATGCCGTAGTCGCGAAGGACGGCGAGGCCGCTAAGCTGATACAGAAGGCGCGAAATGCACAGATGGGACTATATCCTATGATGGCAAAGGGCGACAAAGTACCGAGCCTAGTAATGCTTCCCGACGCGCCCGAAAAGATGATACACGCGCAAGAAGAGCGAGTGCGGCTAGACTTCGGTGTTGGTAAAGTCAGGCACGCTACAATATACGCCTTAGAGGGCAAGCCGATAAAGACTTCTATCAATATCGAAGAGTCTATCGTCGATGTTGAATATGCGGTCTTTCTCCCGTTCTTCACGCAGGAAGATTTAGAGCAGTGGCTGTCTTCTGGTCACTGGTTCATTCCCACGCCGATAGCTCGTAGTGTTGCGGAATACACGAAGAAGAAGACCGACGACCAGCGTAACGCCTCGACTTTTGCGACGCTTGAAAAGGAGCGCGACGATGCTTCGGCTGCATATCGCAGGCTGCTAGTTCATCAGCAATATCAGGATATACAGGACGATATAGAGAAGGGGATACTCAAGAAGTATAATCCTAATGCGACGAACAAGACCGACGTATTGATGTACGCCGTCGCCTTTGCGCTCGGATTCTTTATCGCGATGTTCATTAATGGCATGGGGTGATCTCCACGAGCTTCAAGATGCAAGAAGAGGCCGAGAAGAGAGCAGCTAACAAAGTCGGTAACATCTGGTCCGCGACTGTCGCGATGTTGAGGCCGCGCCTGCTCCGCTATCTCGGTCTGCTATCTATCACCGGACCCGCGACAAAGGAGAGGATAACGACAGAAACCTTCTTTCTGGTGGCCTATCTCCGCAGACGAAAGAAGCTATCTCAGTCTTTGCGTAAGCAGATTCTCGCAGACCACACCGAGTTTATACCTACAAAGCACTATGCCGTGATAACGTACAACGACAAGCATGAAGAGATAAGCTGCGAATATGTGCCGCTTGAGAAAGTCCCGCAGAAGCTCCACTATATCAGGGATATGTACCACGCTACAGCGGTGCATGATATGTTATGCGACGGTGTGATAGAGGCGTTAGACGTGTTCGCGGATGGACTGTACGAGCAGACAGGCACAGCAATAATAAAGCGGCTCATGGATTACACAACAGGCCGGACGAATTACGCAGTTGACCCAGAGGCGGGCGAAGAGATAGCGTCGGCGATGTTCGGCGACGAGAAGCCAGAATCAGGCAGCGATAAAGAGGAACCGGAAGAGGTCGCATAAAATGTCCTCGCCGTTTCAAGAGATGCACATAACAGGCAAGCATAGAAGGCCAAGACCTAAGAGCCGTTTCGTTATGCGTCCTCTAAAATGGGCTGCGCGTGTCGTGCATTATCAGCGAAACGATATACCTCTCTCTACCGATCTCGTCACGAAGGTTCTTATCGCTGATTACCGTTTCGCCTTTAAACGTCGCTGGAATAGTGTTAACATCTGGGAAGGTGGGCCGGGAGAGGGCAAGAGCGAGGGTGGCATCAGATATGATAGGTTCTGGTGCTTCCTGACGGGTGGCGAGCTGAAGATAACTTACGACATAGACGAGATACCGGAGCTCGCTGATGGCGACGCGTTGCATATTGACGAATGGTTGATAGCTGAGGGCGCGGGCAAGATTCAGGCAATAAACAGAGTAAAGAACCTGTTCAACACAATCAGAGCTAAGATGATTGTCATAAGCATAAGCACAACAAAGGCCCCTGAGCTTCCGTTTGCAACGTTCATAGCGACGACGCTAGCTCAGAACTTCGACAGCAGGGAGAACCTGTTTGAGATCAGGGTTCCCCTTCCCCGCGTTGGACTTGTCTGGATTGGCAACGCCAGAATCCCACTTCATAAGGACGAAGTAAAGCGACAGGAATATGAGGCCAAGACCTACGCGAGAAAGACAGGCGTAGTAAACGATAAGGGCCGAAAGACAATAGCGCCAAAACTCGACTATGCAGAGGCCGCCCAGATTGTCAGGGCTTGGCTACTTGAACAGGGCTACGCCGCGAAGACAAAGGGCGAGGCTCTGACAGCGGTTAGGGCAGTCGCCAAGATACATAATTGGGATATTAACTACGACTCCGCGCCTGATGTTGCTAACTTGGTTATGATGCAACAGGGCGCGCAAGAGAACGCGCGAGAATATACCGGACAGGTGGCGGCACTCAGAAAGGCGACCTATGACCAGTTGCAAGAATACGGTTTCAGCTTGGACGTTATCAAGATGTTTCGCGAATATGTCGAGTCTGGCGACTCACAGGCGCGGATAGCCAAGAGATTCAAAATAACCCAGCAATCGCTATCTAACCGTATAAGACCGATAAGCGAGAAGGCGCTCGGTTATGCCTTTGAGGACGTCTGGGCCTCAAAGATGAAACGCGAGGGTCACAGGATAAGACAGGGTGGTAAGACGACGCCTCAGCCTGATCTCCTGATACTCGGCGACGGCGACGAGATTCAAGAGGTCCATTCGGTCAAATGCTACTTGGACGAGAAACAAGTAACGACGATAAATGCGGATAAGATAGCCAAGTCCGAGCTTGAGCTGTGGCGGGCGGGCAAGCCTCTAAAGGTTGTGTATTTTGATATTGCGACAGAAGAGCTCTTCATAATCCCCTATGCAGGACAGGACAGGATAAGCCTTCGGAAGTCCGCTGTCACAGAATGAAAGAATGTCATAGTCCCTAATATGTCATATTCAGAATTGTCGTTTCCCTGTTGGCCCAGAGGGGCGTTTTTGGCCCTGTCAACCCTGTTATCGTGTCAGTGGTCCGGCGCTCCGGTCCGTCGTGGTCTGTGAGATGATGTGAGCTGCTGTGATGGTATGTTATGAGATATTAGGAATGAATAGGAATGAACAGTCACTGATAGGGGCCAGTGACAGGGGGAGAGTGTTAGAGATGGGGCTGGGGTTGACAGGTATAAGGCGGGGCTCGCTACATGGACCAGAGCCTTAGCTGTAGCGATACGCGGCCTCTGGCTAGGTTCCGCTGCCCCTTACGTCGGTGTTCTCCTGTTAGAGAATATGGACAAGATCAGGCTCGCAAACAGTATCAACACAAGATAGCTGTTAGTCAGCTCCACGAGCTGGCCGCTAAAATACATCTGGTCTAGGGCTATCACTCCGGCAGCCGCGACCATTATCAACACGAAGAGCTGTGTGGTCCTCATAATGGACACAGGGGGCGAGCTTCCTTAAATGCCTGTCGAGAGGGCTATCATATCATAATAGTTCCTATGAGGCCCAGCTAGGCCATAATATCATATGCGCGGTTTACTTGCCAGTAAAAAGGTTTATATTCTGTTGCTGCTACAATATACACAGGTGATTCAAAACGCAAACAACCGAAATCAAGACTCTGGAATACAACGGCGCTAAAGTCCGTGTCTTTGTCACACAATATGGCACAAGCACAATAGGCCAGAACGTCACAATCTGGGCTAAGGCAGGAAACAGGATTCTAGCCAGACGAAGCGGAATCTACTGGACACAGTTAGACTTCGCAAATGTCATAGAGCGAATAACAGATCACGCGAAAGACACACTGGACAAAGACGCCAAGTTTGGGCGAGCGAAAGACTCTAAGATTTACTACAGCAGCAGGTGATTGAAACGAACACCAACACAGAAACCGAGATCGAGCAGCTAAAACAGAAGATAGACAAACTAAAGCAGTTGCCTCAAGATTACACAGAATGTAGGCTCGCGTTAATGGCCGCAACAGCAAGATTGCACAGACTGCAGCAGATCTCTAACAAGAATGAACAATGCCGCGATTGCGACCATAGAGAGAAATGTCCATATCCTGACGAGCTGGAGTTAGTGACAAAGGGCTTAGTGGCCTGCTCCTATCACACAAACCAAGCGAGCCACGACATGACAAAGCGAATTTTCGTCCAACCTTACAGACCGCGAGAGATAGCAGTCGAAGCATATACGCAGATGCAGGCTGCAGCGAAGGCTTCGAATATGTCGCTCTTGGAGATAGCGCGAGCTCTGGGCTACTCCTGCCCCTACGACTGGCAGAAGGCAATAGAGAGGTTCTTGGAAGGCAAGAGCGGGATCAACCCGATTCCCGCCCTTCCTGTCTGGAACGGCAAGAGAGAGGGTGACGACTGAAAATGGCAACGACAGAACACGATTACGAATCAGACCCTAAGCATCTGAGAAAGCTAAGGGACGCCGTGAGCTATATCGCTAGCGCGAAGTGCGCTCTGAGCGATGCTGGCACTTTGCCCGACGCAGAGGCCGAACAGCTCGCGAGCGAGGCTTATGGGAATCTTGAGAACGCGATAGACGGCGTCAGAATGGCGCTTGAAAAGCTGGGGGCGACCGAATGAGCAACAATCACCACTTAGACGGAATCGAGCCAATAGGTAACTATTGGTTCTCGCATAGGAGAAAAGAGGATATTGTCGCTCTGACGCCCTGTTGTCTGATGCGTGAACAGCTTGTAATGTTTCCGCATGACGAGAGCCTGATAGTCTGCGATGAGTGCGGCGCAGTCTATGCGTATTCATGTGACGCCGGATATGTCCTGATACTGGACGGGACGCCGAGCAACAAGAAACACAAGACGGTTAGAGAGGTCTGGCCGTCAAAGGCAGACGAGCTTATCAGGCTCGCAGAGCTAGCACGTCGGGCCTTCAAGATGCACAAAAAGGAGATAGAAGAACAATGGCAAGACTAGGTTATCCTGATCTCGCGCAGCTTGAACTCGCTTTCAAGCTCCGCGTACATATCGAACCCGAGCTCAAAAATTGTCCGTGGCTCACTGTCACGGCCGAAAGTGGTTACGCGCCTGACTTTGCGACAGAAACATTCAGGGTCAGAGGCTGGCGCGCAGCTATCGCAGCTGTGAAAAAGTGGATAGTCGGACAAGAACAGGCAGAGATCGGTCTAGGTGGGCCGGGCGGCTCTGTCAACACAGAAAGAGTTAAGTGAATCCTGATCTATGGTAGTCACAACCACGAAGAGCGTCAGTCAAGACGGACAACCTCTCAACGAATCACCCAACCCTAGCGGCGCGGGTCAGTCGCCGCGACCTATGGGCGTGGACTGAATCACCCTGAAATAGCCTCTGTGTCTATTGGGTGACAGCGACACACACGCCCGCCTTCTATGGGGGCCTGCGCCGTGTTGCAGGATGGCGCGCGTAAACTGTAGCGGCTCCGGCCCCCGACCCTTCTCTTTTTGCCCTGTCTTCTGTGGGTTCACCCTAGGGTGAAATGCACGAATTGACCTAAATTTTATGTCGCTAGCAACATTTATATGCGATTGCGCCATAGTAAGTAGCAGGTGATTCGAAAGAATGACAACGAACAAACCGACCAATCACGACGTAAAGCGGAGTAATCCATGTTGTGAGTGTATATATAGGTCCGGCCTGATATGTGTTCTCGCGCAGAAGCTAGGCCGAACTTCTTTGATTGGTTATATGCGGAAATGTCCGAACAATGGGACGCAGAAGATCGAGCTTCCTAAATACGTTGATTCGTCACTTGGAAGAAGGAGCTGATACAATGAGCAACAGACGCCGAGGTATTTTATCAGGCACGAGCTGTCTTAAGTTCGTTGACCCTGATAAGATTAGGTCGCGCGCAAAGATAGAGCTCTACGTCAGAGAACGAGAACGGCTCTATTTTGTCGCGGGTCTTGTGTGGGTCTGTGGCCTTACAGAGATCGAGCTAGAGAGGCTTGGCCTCAGTGTCTATGCGAAGGAAAACCTTAACGGCACTTGGCATTATCTGACAGACCGCGAAGCATTAGACTTTACAACATGGAGCTGATATAATGAGCAATTCAGAACCGGAGTTAGTATATCACGATTACGAGAGCTACGACGAACCCGATTATTATTACTGGACTCAATATCGCGACGAAGACGACGACACCCGAACAAGCCAGAGGTTCGACACGCGAGAAGAGGCCAAGACCGCGCTGAGAGAGGGCCGCGTCAGGTGGTCGCGTTGGAGCTGATCTTATGAGTCATTGCCCTGATTGTGGCGCAAAGCTCGAACAGAGAAGAGGCGACCGTTTCACGAAGACGCTCTATGAGGGGAAGTCTTACGAGCAGAAAATAAGCGGCTACTATGTGAAATGGTATTGCCCCAAGTGCAAGAAGATAAAGCCGCACAGCTCAGCAGAGCTTGCAGCTACAGGCGCGATAAACAGGATATGCCGAGGGAGAAAGGCTCATTAGGAAGTTGGACCTGTCCAAGACTAGGAGAAATCGGACAATGACAAAGACTGACATGACAATCAGAGAATCGCAGAAGATAATAGCCGAGTACACGACACGGCTTACCGTGCGTCAGATATATTATCGGCTAGTGACGAATGGAATAATCAAGAACAGGCAGAGCGAATACAAGTTCGTTTCTGCGGCTCTTGTGAAGGCGCGACTTGAGGGTGCTATATCTTGGGACGCGATAGAGGACAGGACCAGAGCCTTTCTCGCGGGAGATCACGACTATGCAGGCGCACAAGAACATTTCGACGGCTGGTTACAGGCGTTCAAAGATTGCGGCGATGATTACCGTCTGCCTTACTGGTTCGGGCAGCCTACGCTCGTCGAGGTCTGGGAAGAGAAACAGGCATTGCAAGCCGTGTTCTCGGAGATTGCCAGAAACACGCACGTACAACTAGGCGTCTGCAAAGGCTATCCCAGTATCAGCTATCTCAAAGAGGCAGCCGACAGGATAAGCGCCGCGATAGAGGCTGCCCCCGAAGAGAGAGGCTGTTGGATTGAACAGCTCACGATTGTGTACTTTGGCGACTTCGACCCTAGCGGGTGCGACATTGAGAGGAATATCCGCGAACGATTGACCGAAACCTTCGACTTAGATATTCATGTTGAACGGTTCGCGTTGACAGAGAATCAGATAGCCGAGTACAATCTTCCGCCTATGCCCGCGAAGACGACGGACAGCAGGACGGCAAAGCACGTTGCGGAGTTTGGCACAGACTCAGCCGTTGAGCTCGATGCACTAGACCCGAAGGTTCTCAACCAGACGATACACGACGCCATAATGAGCCACTGGGATACTTCGCAAGAGATAGCCGACGACAGGCTAAAGATGCAGACAGAACGACAGGCCGAGATAAATGAGCTCATAGACAGCGTGCTAAAGAAGAAGGCCCGCAGGAATCAGGGTTGAGAATTTGGACCTGTCCAAGCTTGAAACCTGATCTCTGCCCCTGATAGGGAAAACCTTATCAGTTACCTGTACGTACAGGTAGGACCGAACCAAAATGACCGAGAACGACGTTAACTCTTTCGTGCTGCTATCAAGCCTTCTGCCTGCTAATGGCGTCGAGCTCAAGTTAGAACACCGGACAGACTCACCCAACGCGCCTTATCGCGTGCTTGCTAAGAGCGAAGGGAAACCGATAGATGGACTACAGCTATATTTTGATAAGTATATCAAAGCGAAGGCCGTCTATGACTTCGTTCTAAAATTCGTGGCGGCGATGGAAGATGAATAGAGTCAACGGCTCCCGCGTGATTGTGCAGCCGCGACCGCCGACAGCACAACCTCAAATAATAGTCGAGAGCTGGGCGGGCTTCAATGCACAGACGGGCCTCTCTAAGCTCGTGTTGCGCTCATTGTGGAACGCTGACGACGAGCTAAAGACCCTGACGCTTATTGAGTTCCACAGAATAGCAAACGGTTTCAGTGTGCTCGGCCCGTTGCCAGATCAGCATAAGAGGCTGGCCCGTAAGTGGGGCCGTGACAGGTGGGGCGGCTCGATGTTTCGAAGGCTGGTGATACCATGAGCAACAAAGACCCGTTAGGCGATAAGCTCTTTTTCTATCTATTGTTCTGGTTTATCAGTATCATGTTTGTCGCAGCAACGGCAATATCCGACCCTCACGAAACGGGCCTAGTCTTGCTTGTGACTTTCGCACCGCAGCTAATGACGGCCTTTATCATGGGCGCGGTCGCGCTCTTCGTCTTGAACTTTTTCAGGCATGCTTCCGAGGCTCTGCGTTGGGGAATGGTCCTCTTATCAAGTGGCGCGATACTCCTTTTCTTCTATCTCCTGCCTGATCTCCTCAATGCTTATATCTATGTCCTAGTGTCCGAGCCGTATACTACGATTGCCTGTAGTTCTGGGGCTCTGGGCGTGTTGTTGATTCTGTGGGATTTCAGAAAGCTGCTCAACGAAGCGATAAGAAGTCAGACCGGAATTCTTATTGCGAATATCAAGCTTCAGCAAGAAGCAAGACGGCAACAGCGACAACAACACATAGAAGAACGGAAACACTACGGCACCGACGACTTTCTTCTTCGCAGCAAGAGGAAAAAGAAAGAAGAGGTCGATAACCGTATCTGGATTGCGTGCATGATAGTCATTGTCTGCGCGTTTCTACAGATGTATCTCTATCTTGACCGCGTGGGCCTCTTTGAGCCGGGATGGGGGCCGCCTGTGCCATGAGCGAAGAGAACTTGATAGCCGCCGCGATAACGGCTAAGAGTATTCTCGTCGTTGAGCTCATATCGGCGGGTCTTGGTGGCCGATCTCCCAGAGGCGTGAACATACAGGGCGATAAGGTGGCCGTCGCTTGGTTCACCGAGCTACCGCCTGATATGTCAATTCAACCACATCTAAAAGGTGCGCAGCCTGACGTCGTGCTTATCATCACACCCGATACTGAGAGGCAAGAGATAACGACAGAGGTAAAGCACAGAAACAGCTCGACAATAGAACCCGTCAATAGAGAGCTTGCGCAGCTCATAGACAAGAAGAAGGCGACACAATGAGCAACGACGACACTTTCACCCGCGCTATACAGAAACGTCTTGATGATACTGTCAATACCGAGATTGCGAGAATGAAAGAAGAGAAGATAGAGCTCTTGCGCGACAGGCTTAACACGCTCGCACAACGAAAGCAAGACCTAGAAAATGCACAGCAGAGCGTTGATACTTACAGGCACTTAGTAAGCGGCCTCATGCAAGAGCTAGGGCTAAAAGAGTTCGCTTGGGCCGGACTGTTCGCCCACTTCGCAAAGAGTAGTCCGAGCAGACGCGTTGACTATGAGCTGTTACAACGGTCATTCCCTGATCTCTATACCCAGCTCTGCACAAACGACGTTATCACGTACACCGAACCGAAAGAGCCTATGCGTCTTGTGGTGGATGTTGCAAAGAAGGCTGAGAACTAATGCGAACAGAAGACTTACGACTTATCGCTATGGTCGCCATGCTTGGGTTTATCATAGTCTGGTTTATCGGCATGGTGGCAATACTGAGCGGCGACTTCGCTGCCGTGTATCTCTTGAGCGCGTTCGAGGGGGTCTTACTATTTATAGCAGCCACGTTTGGAGTAGCGGGGGCTCGCAACGAACAAAACGAGAAGGAGAAGAAGGCAGACAATGACCGATAGACCTGAGCTCTGCCCTGAATGTGCTAAAGTTCTTCGCGAGCTCGTAGAGGACCACGAGCGAGAACTAGCCGTATATCAGGGTCTATTCTCTCAGCCGCACGCCGTAGCGCGAATCTATGAACACTTCTTCAAGCGCGTTAAAGATATGGTGGCTGAGAAATGACAGGCGCGATATATGCCTTTGTGACCTGTCCTAACTGTGGGACTGAGAAACTACGGGTTCATACAATCGGCAAACAGGGCGACGACTTGACGGACGATTCTATCGTTTGGCAAGTGCAATATGACATTCTGAAAGAGGATTGGGATAAGGCCGTGAAGAAGAACGGCTCTGTCAAATGCCAGAAGTGCGGCGCACCGCTGACGTTGCGAAGGCCGACAGAAGAAGAAGCGATAAAGGGGCTGCCGTACGCAAGATGAGCGAGAAAGAATGTAATCATCTTAGGCTTCTCTATTGCTTGCTCAAGAAGTGCAAATGTTCCTATACAGGGGGGCAGTATCCTCAGAAGTCTTGCCTGTCATATGAAGAGGTGGGCGATATTACCAAGTGCCAAGACTGCGCAGACTTTCAGAAACCGGCCTGCTATCAACGCAAATATTTCATTTGCCAGTATAGCGACTATGGCGGGGTCGCAAACGGATTCAGGCCAAAGGAGAAAAGCGAGAAGTGAGAGAGCGCGACGAGATCAGGGAAACATTCAGAGAGGCCAAGAGAGAAGGCATTTGTAAGGGTTGTGAGCTTCGCAGGGAATGTCAGGGCGAGCGATACGACAACGCGGCGTTAATCTCGGCTGACATTAAAGAGTATTGGCGACAGAAGAGAGAGGCCGCAGAACGCAGAGCACGAGAAGACCCAATACAGTATATTGGGCTCGTCAGAGGCAGCGATGATAAGATTAAGCTAAGCTATCTCCTGTCAGACGAAGAGAGAAAGAAGTGAGTGAGAAATGAGAGAAATCAGAATAGTCCTTATGTGCTTTGAGCTTGAAACGCAGGAAACAGACGAGCATATCAAGCGATTCGTTCAATACGTGCTAAATGAGTTTCCGGCGTTGAAGCTGAAAAATCTTGTGATTCCTAGATTGAAGGAGCAGCGGAAGAATTGAGAGAATGTCCGAGGTTTGGCGTCTGGTCTGATCTCGTGCCGGGCGACTGCCGCCCGAGTCTTCAAGATAGACCATGCGAGAAGTGCGAGCTATGGACACTGAGAAACAGGTTTGCAAGCTGGCTCTTTCGTCGCCTGTTCAAGAAACCCAAGCCACAGATGATAACGCTATCAGGTCGCGGTGTTGATAATCTCCTGCGAGATATAGCCGAGGGGAAATATACAAGACCAGAGGACAAAGAGAAGCCGTGGGGTGGCGTCGAGTGACAGACCAGAACCCTCTCATATTTGAGAGAGTCTGCGACGGGCAGATAGATAGCATTTTCGCGCTTCAGCTCTTCGCCCTGACATTATGGTTTGTGGGATTGGACTTTGCCGCGTTTCTCGCCTATCTCTTTTCATGTTTCTTTGTGCTCTTCTTCACTGAAACGACAAAGTATGATTGGCCGTCGTGTCTTGGCGATTTCACAACCTGCGACGAAACAGGCTTCTGCCCAGATGTTATATTATGTGAGCTCGCAGAACGGAATGAGAGAGAAGACGAGGGCTTAGACTCTTACGATTCTTACGATGGGCCTGATTATGAGCAGCCGATTGATAGTCCCGCTGATTATCTGGGACCGGACGCGCGCGACGACAGAGAAGAGAGGGAATGCGACTAATGAGAGTCCTGCTAGTAGATGCCGATTCACAAAAGGGCTTCCCGAATCTCGCGCTAATGAAGCTCTCAGCCTACTATCGCGCGAAGGGAGATCAGACCGAGCTCATCAGGGGGATTCCTGCGGGGCCGCCACTTGGCGACTATGACCGCGCCTATATCTCGTGTATCTTCTTTCAGAATATCCAGAGAGTGAGAGAATACGCTGCTAATCTGAGTTGTCCGGTAGAGATTGGCGGAAGCGGTGGCGATATGATGTTAGTCCTTCCTGACGAAATAGAGCATATCAGGCCCGACTATTCATTATACGGCGTGGGCTTCTCGCTAGGGTTCACTTCGCGCGGGTGTATCCGTAAGTGTGGCTTCTGCATAGTCAGTGAGAAAGAGGGATACATTCACAACAACGCGCCAATCTCGGAGTTTCACAACCCGACGCATAAGAAGCTCGTGCTATTGGATAATAACTTTCTGGCTAGTCCACGCTGGCGCGAGAACCTGTCATATATTCAAGAACACGACTTGAAGGTAAACTTCAATCAGGGACTAGACATAAGGCTGCTGAACGACGAGAGCGCCGGACTCTTACGCGGTACTAAGTGCTATGATTGGCAGTTCAAGAAGAAGAAGATCAGCTTTGCCTTTGATAGTCCGAGCTATGAGAGAGAGGTCTTAGCGGGTATCGCGTGCCTGAAACGGGCGGGATTCTCAGAACACCAGCTTAGAGATAATATCATGTTCTATATTCTCGTCGGTTACAACACGACGCCAGAGGAAGACCTGTCGCGTGTTCGGCTGTTGATTGATAACGGGATCGGTCCCTATATCATGCGATACAATCAGAACGCAGGGCCGAACAGGATTCTATTACACTTGGCGCGGTGGGTGAATCGCAAGCTGTATCAGCATATGGACTTTTGCGACTATGACTACTCGGACTCACTCGCGAGCTATCGGGCAACATTCAGAGGATCACCGGACCCAAGTTGGCCGGGCCGTGGTTGCCCGCAGGGTGGCTATGCTTGGGCAAACCGACAATACGAAGAAGAACAACAGGAGAAAAGCAACAATGACACCGAACAAGAGGAACTTTAGGCCGCGAGTCGAGCGGCAGACTAAGCAACTGGTCTTTGTGCCAGCAGCAATAAGAAGAGTGACAGGACGAGCCTATGAGGTAGCACCTATCAGCCGGATGCACGCAATAGACACGCATTTCAGGCAGACGACACTAACGGAGAATGAAGAACAATGAGAACGAAGCTGACAGCAGAACAAAAGGCATATGCGGAAATGACCGACGACTTCGCGCCCGAAGTGGTCGCGATGTTCAAACGTCTAAGGGCCAAGCTCCCGAGGTTCAGCCTCAGCTATCGGACCTATAGCAGCTCCTATCTGCTCGATAGACTGAGGGCAGAGGTCAGGGTCTTAGCGGGCGACTTCACCGAAGAGAACGCGATAGACGTTGCGAACTTCGCCGTTATGATTGCCTATCGCATTAGGCAGCAAAAGGGGGAATCCTGATCTCATGCCCCTCATAGATTTCAAGTTGAAGCAGATATATCGTCTGAGCTTGGAGATTCCCAAGCGCGTTATCTGCCTCTGTGGTTCTGTCCGGTTTCAGCAACAGTTCCAAGAGATAGCGGAAGCATTGTCGTTAGAGGGCTATATCGTCCTCGGCCCGACTATCTTCAATCGCCACGCAGACTTTCACACTGGCGGGCCTGAAATGTACGCATTGAAGGACAGGCTCGACGCGTTGCACTTCAAGAAGATTGAGCTCAGCGATTCTGTTTTTGTCGTGGATATTGACGGCTACATAGGCGAGTCAACAAGCCGCGAGGTGTTCTTCGCCCGACAGCTCGGTAAGACCGTCAGGTATTGGAGCCGCGAGAAACAGGACGGCCAATCAATACCGTTCACTTGCGACCATTGCTCAAACGCGGAATGTAGCGAGCCGCGAAGGACGATATTCAATAAGGCCAGAGTCTGGGCCTATTGTGGTGGATGCGGCCAGAAGGGGGCGAGCGAATAGATGTGTATCGAGTTCAAGCTTAACGATCTCTGGGTTGGCGTATTTTGGAGAAACGCGAAGGAGCAGCTCGACATATGGATATGTATCATTCCGTGTTTTCCAATTCACTTCACATTCAAGAAGGGGGCCAGCGCCAAATGATAGAGCTCGCAGAGTTTCTTATCGTGCTGGCTGTGTTGATGTTCGGGATACTGGAAACGGCCTGCGTGTCTTGGTGTTGCACAGGCTACGAATATCCGGCAGAGGGGTAGACAAGAAATGAAGATTGTTGATAAACGGATGCGAATGGAGCTGTTGACGTTTGTCAGCTGGTGTATATTGTCGGCCTCATTCGGTGGCTTCTTGGTGTTTGAGTTTGCGATATATAGCTTCTTCGAACACGACGCCGACGGCTGGACTTGGGGGATATTCTATAACCTGATATTGCCACAGTTGCTTTTGGTGTTGATGATTGGGAGCGGCGTTATTGCATTACTGTCTGCGCTCGTTGAATATTCAGATTGGCAGGAGATAGAGAAACGATAGACGAAGACACAGACCAGAGGGCGATTCCTGCGATGCTCACACATAGCCAATCAG
>Ga0316628_100000370_pt1 | contig 28284 bp, 19 predicted proteins | sample OWC_Aug_M2_C1_D5_FD_207648 | JGI IMG/M metagenome (GOLD analysis project Ga0316628, IMG submission 207648) | Wetland soil microbial communities from Old Woman Creek delta, Ohio, United States - OWC_Aug_M2_C1_D5_C | ecosystem: Environmental > Terrestrial > Soil > Wetlands | place: USA: Ohio...
CGTCGCCGACGATGCGCTCGACGTAGGCGTCGATCACCTCGGCCTGCGTGCGCCGGCCCGCGCCGCTCGCGACGTCGTCGTTCTCGATGCGGATGCGCAGGCGCTGGATCTCGTCGCCGGCGAGCGTGGTGCCCCCGACGACCATCTTCAAGCCGTTGTAGTCGGGCGGGTTGTGGCTGCCGGTGACCGACACGCAGCTCGAGCAGCCGAGATGGAAGGCCGCGAAGTAGGTCACCGGCGTCGGCGCCATGCCGAGGTCGATGACGTCGGCGCCGGCCGCGGTGAGGCCGGCGGCGAGCGCGTCGAGCAGCATCGGCCCGGAGTGCCGGCCGTCGCGCCCGAGCGCGAAGGTCGCCGCGCCGCGCTCGCGCCCGAGCGAGCCGAGCGCGCGGCCGACGTCGCGCACGACGTCCGGGGTCAGCGTCCGGCCGACGATGCCGCGGATGTCGTAGGCGCGGAAGATCTCTGCGGGTACCTTCATGCGTCCTGAGAAAGGAAGTCGAGCAGCCGGCGGGCCAGCCAGCCGTGTCGCCCCGGGAATGGCCCTTCGAGGAAGCCGACATGTCCGCCGGTGTCGGGCGATTCTAGCAGCACGGCCGCGCTCGCCGCGCGCGTCGCCGCCGCGAGCGCCGTGCGCGGCAGGAAGGGATCGTTCTTCGCGTTCAGCACGAGGGTCGGCACGCGGATCCGCGCGAGCCAGGGCGCGCTCGAGGCACGCGTCCAGTAATCGTCGACGTCGCGAAAGCCGTGCAGCGGCGCGGTGTACGCGTCGTCGAAGTCGCGCAGCGTGCGCGCCGCGCGCAGCCGCGCGGCGTCCACCGGCAGGCGATGCGCGGCGAGCTTCGCGGCGGCGCTCGCCTTCATCGATTTCAGGAACATGCGCGTGTAGAGCAGCCGGTTCAGTCCGTGATCGAGCGCGTCGCCAGCGGCCTGCAGGTCGAGCGGCGCGCTCACCGCGGCGGCGCGTGCGACCGACGCGCGCGCTGCCTCTCCCTGCTCGCCGAGCCATTTCAGCAACACGTTGCCACCGAGCGAGACCCCCGTTACACGCAGCGGCCCTGCACCGGCCGCGAGGCGGCGCAGGATCCAGTCGAGCTCTTCGCTGTCGCCCGAGTGGTAGGCGCGCCCGAGGCGGTTCGGCTCGCCCGAGCAGCCGCGGAAGTGCGGCAGCGCGACGCGCCAGCCGGCCGCCGATGCGGTGCGCGCGAGCCCGCGCGCGTAGCTGCTGTCCGCGCTGCCTTCGAGGCCGTGAAACACCACGAGCGTGCGCGCGGCGTCCGCCGGGCCGGCGAAGTCGACGTCGATGAAGTCGCCATCGGGCGTGTCCCAGCGCTCGCGCGAGGTCGTCGCGCGCGGCGGCGGACACAGCGCCGCAACGATCGTCTGCAGATGTCCGCCCGGCAGCCACCACGGCGCGCGGTAGGACGAAGCCGGGCGCTGCGCTGCGGCCGGCACGCTCAGTGCAGCGTCTTGGGGGTGTCGTGCATCTCTCCGCCGGCCTGCTGCACGGGTTGCTGCGGCGGCAACGGCGAGGCGTGATGCACGATCATGCGCCAGCCCGCCGGCGTGCGCACGTACACGTTGGTGGCGACCACCGGCACCGGCGTCGGGTTGCCCTGCGGGTCTTCGAGCACGAAGTTCTCGTGCACGCTGTGCACCGCCATCATCATTCCGGAGATGACCTGCTGCTGCGATACGTTGGCGCGCGGGCCGGGTCCGCCGGAGAAGATGCGGCGCCAGCTCTCGCGCACCTGCTCGAGGCCCGAGAGGCGCGGCCCGCCCGGATGCACGCATACGATCTCCTCGTCCTCGGCCCACACCGCCATCATGGCCTCGAGGTCGGCGCGCTCGAGCGCTTCGTAGAAGGCGTTCTCCGCGTCCTGCGCGGTCGGAAAGATCCTGGTCATGCGGCCGGCAACTGCATCGCTTCGAGCTCCCCGATCTCGGCGCGCACGCGCTCGACCGGGATCTCCATCATGCAGCGAAAGTGGCCCAGCGGGCACTCGCGCTGGAAGCACGGGCTGCATTCGAGGTGCAGCCAGACCACGCGCGAGCGCGCCGACAGCGGCGGCGTGTGCTCCGGGCTGGACGACCCGAACAGCGCGATTTGCGGCCGGTCGAGCGCGGCGGCGACGTGCATCAGCCCGCTGTCGTTGCCGACCACCAGCGTGGCGCAGGCGATCAGCTCGATGGCCTGGTCGAGCGTCGTCTCGCCGGCGAGGTTGCGCGCGCCGCCGCCGACGCGGTCGCAGACCTCGCGGTCCTGCGACGAGCCGAGCAGCGCCACGGGCATGTCGAGACCCTGCGCCAGCGCGCCGAAGCGCTCGGCCGGCCAGCGCTTCGCCGGGCCGTATTCGGCGCCCGGGCAGAACACCGCGTAGCGGTCCGGCAAGCCGAAGCGCTGCGCGGTGGCGCGCGCGGCGCGCGCATCGACCGCGAGGCGCGGCTCCGGCAGCGGCTGCGCGGGCGCCTTGCCGGGCGGCTCCGCGAGGCGCGCGTAATGCAGCGCCATCGGCTCGCGCGGCAGGCGCTTGTCCTCGTGATACAGCAGGTTGAGCAGGCCGTAGCGCGACTCGCCGACGTAGCCGCTGCGCAGCGGCGTGTCGGAGAAGTAGGGCACCAGCGCAGACTTCCACGAATTCGGCAGCACGATGGCCTGGTCGTAGCTACGCGCGCGCAGCATGCGGGCGAGGCGCCAGCGCTCGCGCAGCTGCAGCGCGCCGTGGCGCAGCGGCGCGGTGATCACCTCGTCGAGCTGCGGCATGCGCCGCAGCACCGGGGCCACCCATTCGGGCGCCAGCGCGTCCAGCCGCAGCGCCGGGAGTTTCTCCCGCAGCCGCATGAACAGCGGCTGCGCCATCAGCGCGTCGCCGATCCAGTTGGGGGCGACGACCAGGATGCGATGCATCTGCCCGCCCTGCCGGTCAGTGGCTCTTGACCGGCGCTCCCTTGTAGACGTACCTGGTGCCGCAATACGGGCACAGCGCCTCGCCCTCGTCGGCGACGTCGAGGAACACGCGCGGATGGCGCGCCCACAGCGGCGCGGTCGGCAAAGGGCAGTGCAGCGGCAGGTCCTTCTCCGTCACTTCGATGAGCCGCGCCTTGTCGGTGGCCTGGGTGCTCATCGCTTGCCCTTCCTGCCGGCGGCCTTCATCGGCACCGGGGTCATCCAGTGCTTGTGCTTCTTGTCCTTGCCCGTGACGACGTCGAAGAACGCCTTTTGCAGCCGCTTGGTGATCGGGCCGGCCTTGCCTGCGCCGATGGTACGGCCGTCGAGCTCGCGGATCGGGGTCACCTCGGCCGCGGTGCCGGTGAAGAAGCACTCGTCGGCGATGTAGATGTCGTCGCGCGTCAGGCGCTTGGCGACCACCTTGTAGCCCAGGCCCTGGGCGAGCTCGATCACCGTGCTGCGCGTGATGCCGGTGAGCGCCGAGGTGAGCTCGGGCTCGTAGATCACGCCGTCCTTGACGATGAACACGTTCTCGCCCGCGCCCTCGGCGACGTAGCCCTCGACGTCGAGCAGCAGCCCCTCGTCGTAGCCGTGCTGCGTCGCCTCGAGCGTCGCCAGCACCGAGTTCGGGTAGGTCCCCGACATCTTGGCGCGCGCCATGGTGACGTTCACATGGTGGCGCGCGTACGAGGATGTCTTGACGCGGATTCCCTTGGCGAGCGCCTCGGGCCCGAGGTAAGCGCCCCAGGGCCAGGCAGCGATCGCCACGTGCACCGAGGCGCCGATCGGCGACACGCCCATTTTCTCCGAGCCGTAGAACGCGATCGGCCGCACGTAGCAGGATTCGTGCTTGTTCGCCTGCACGACCTCGATCTGCGCGGCCATCAGCTTCTCGCGCGTGTACGGGATCTTCATCATGTAGATGTGCGCGGAGTTGAACAGGCGCTGCGTGTGCTCCTTCAGCCGGAAGATCGCCGTGCCGTCGACCGTCTTGTACGCGCGTACGCCCTCGAAGACCGCGAGCCCGTAGTGCAGCGAGTGCGTGAGCACGTGAGTGGTGGCGGATCGCCACGGCACCAGCTTGCCGTCGTACCAGATCCAGCCGTCGCGGTCGGCCATCGAGGCGGGCATTGCAGGTCTCCGAGGTTGCAGGGAAGAAGCTTATTCTAGCGAAAAATCACGCCGTTACGCGCGCCGCGCGCCTTGCGCGCCGCAGCCGCGGACTGTTTCCGCAGTGTAAAGCTGCGCGCAGAAGTATTGCCGCGGGTAAAGTTTCGCCGCCCGCGAGCCGCGGCGCAGCGCGATGACGCAGAATCCGGATTGCCATGACGAGTCCGACTCACGAGCAAGGAACGCCGTCGCGGACGCGCTGGCCGAGGCTGTTGGCGCTCGCGCTGGTCGGCGGCGGCGTCGCCTTCGCGCTGGTGAGCTGGAGCCCGGCGCAGCAGCCCGGGCGCGGCGGGCAGGGAGGCGACGCGGGACCTGCGCCGGTGGTGGTGGCGCCGGCCGACACGCGCGACATCGACGTCTTCGTCACGGCGCTGGGCACGGTGACGCCCCTTGCGACCGTGACGGTGCGCAGCCGCGTCGACGGCCAGCTCATGTCGGTGCGCTTCGCCGAAGGCCAGATGGTCAAGGCCGGGGACCTGCTTGCCGAGATCGATCCGCGGCCGTTCAGGGTGCAGCTCGAGCAGGCGCAGGGGCAGATGGCGCGCGACCGGGCGCTGCTGGCGAACGCGCGCATCGACCTCGAGCGCTACCGCACGCTGCTCAAGCAGGACTCGATCGCGGAGCAGCAGGTCGCCGGACAGGATTCGCTGGTCAGTCAGTACGAAGGCACGGTGAAGCTGGATCAGGCCCAGATCGACAACGCCAGGCTGCAGCTCGCCTACGCGCGCATCACGGCGCCGATCGCCGGCCGCCTCGGGCTGCGCCAGGTGGACCCGGGTAACATCGTGCACGCAAGCGACGCGAACGGCCTGGTGGTGATCACGCGGCTGCAGCCGATCGGGGTCGTGTTCGCGATCCCGCAGGACAGCCTGCCGGCGGTGCTCAAGCGGCTGCACGCCGGCGCGCGCCTGCCGGTGGACGCGTTCGGCCGCGAGGACACCACCAAGCTCGCGTCCGGCGCGCTGCTCGCGGTCGACAACCAGATCGATCCCGCGACCGGGACGGTCAAGCTGAAGGCCGAGTTCCGCAACGAGGATCTGCGCCTGTTTCCAAACCAGTTCGTCAACGTGCGCATGCTGATCGACACGCTGCACGGCGTCACCACGGTGCCGGCGAGCGCCGTGCAGCGCGGCACGCAGGGCATGTATCTGTTCGTGGTCAAGCCCGACAACACCGTGGCGCTGCGGCCGGTGAAGCTCGGCCCGGGCGAGGCAGACCGCAGCGCGGTGCTCTCCGGCGTCGCCCCGGGCGATCTGGTGGTCGTGGACGGCACCGACCGGCTGCGCGATGGCGCCAGGGTGGCGCCGACCACGCGCGAGGCGGCGCGCTCTGCGCCCGCGAATCCCGCGACACCTCCGCGACAGCGCGGCACGCGGCGCGCGCCGAGTGGCTCGTGAGCCGCTGACATGAATCCCTCCCGGCCGTTCATCCTCCGGCCGGTGGCGACTTCGCTGCTGATGGTCGCCATACTGCTTTCGGGCGTCGTGGCGTTCCGCCAGCTGCCGCTGGCGGCGCTGCCGGAAGTGGATTACCCGACGATCCAGGTCGTCACGTTCTATCCCGGCGCGAGCCCGGAGGTGATGACCTCCTCGGTCACCGCGCCGCTGGAGCGGCAGTTCGGCCAGATGCCCGGCCTGAAGCAGATGTCCTCGAGCAGCTCGGCCGGGGCCTCGATCGTCACGCTCCAGTTCGGCCTCGACCTGAGCCTCGACGTCGCCGAGCAGGAAGTCCAGGCCGCGATCAACGCAGGGTCGAACTTCCTGCCCGCCGACCTGCCCGCGCCGCCCGTATACAGCAAGGTCAATCCGGCCGACGCGCCGATTCTCACGCTGGGCCTGACCTCGCGCACACTGCCGCTGCCCGAGGTGCAGAACCTGGCCGACACGCGGCTGGCGCAGAAGATCTCGCAGCTCACCGGCGTCGGACTGGTGACGCTGTCCGGCGGGCAGCGGCCCGCGGTGCGGGTCCAGGTCAACCCGCGCGCGCTCGCGTCCAACAACCTGGGCCTCGAGGACGTGCGCACGGCGATCGCCAGCGCGAACGTCAACCAGGCGAAAGGCAGCTTCGATGGCCCCGAGCGCGCCTACACCATCGACGCCAACGACCAGATCCAGTCGGCGGCCGAGTACCGCAATATCGTGGTCGCGTACCGCAACGGGGCGGCGGTGCGCCTGTCCGATCTGGGCGAGGTGGTGCACGGGGCCGAGAACGCGCGCCTCGCGGCGTGGATGAACGACGTGCCGGCGGTGATCGTCAACATTCAGCGTCAGCCGGGCGCTAACGTGATCGAGGTCGTAGACCGCATCAAGCGCCTGCTGCCGCAGCTGCGGGCGACGCTGCCCGCGTCGATCGATGTCGCGCTGCTCACCGATCGCACGACGACGATTCGCGCCTCCGTGCGCGACGTGGAATTCGAGCTGCTGCTGGCGGTGGCGCTGGTGGTGACGGTTATTTTTCTGTTTCTGCGCACCACCGCGGGAACGCTGATCCCGAGCATCGCCGTGCCCCTGTCGCTGGTCGGCACCTTCGGCGTCATGTACCTCGCCGGCTTTAGCATCAACAACCTGACCCTGATGGCGCTCACCATCGCCACCGGCTTCGTGGTGGACGACGCGATCGTCATGATCGAGAACATCGCGCGCTACATCGAGCAGGGCCTCGCCCCGCGCGAAGCGGCGCTGAAGGGCGCCGAGCAGATCGGCTTCACCATCATTTCGCTCACCGTCTCGCTGATCGCCGTGCTCATCCCGCTGCTGTTCATGGGCGAAGTCGTCGGGCGGCTGTTCCGGGAATTCGCGATCACCCTCGCGGTGGCGATCCTGATCTCGGCGGTCGTTTCGCTGACGCTCACGCCGATGATGTGCGCGCGGCTGCTGCGCCATACGCCGCCATCGGAGCAGGGCGCGTTCTACCGCGCGAGCGGCAGGCTGTTCGACGCGGTGATCGCGCGCTACGGCAGGATGCTCGAGTGGGTGCTCGACCGGCAGGGCGCGACGCTGCTGGTCGCGGTCGGCACGCTCGCGCTCACGGTGCTGCTCTACGCCTGGATTCCGAAGGGTTTCTTTCCGGTGCAGGACACCGGCGTCATCCAGGGCATCACCGAGGCGCCGCAAACGGTGTCGTTTTCCGCCATGGCGGAGCGCCAGCAGGCGCTCGCCAGGGCGGTCCTGCAGGATCCCGCGGTCGCGAGCCTGTCCTCGTTCATCGGCGTCGACGGCACCAACACCACGCTCAACAGCGGCCGCCTGCTGATCAATCTGAAGCCGCTGGCGGAGCGCGGCGTCGGAGCCAGCGCGGTGATCCGTCGCCTGCAGGCGCGCGTGGCGGGCGTGCAGGGGATCCGGCTGTACATGCAGCCGGTGCAGGACCTGACCATCGAGGATCGGGTGAGCCGCACGCAGTACCAGTTCACCCTCGAGACCGCGAACCCCGCGGAGCTGTCGCTGTGGACCGGCAAGCTGCTCGAGCGGCTCGCGCAGCTGCCGCAGCTCGCGAACGTCACCTCGGATCTGCAGGACCTGGGGCTGCAGGCCTTCCTCGCCATCGACCGCGACACGGCCGGGCGCTTGGGCGTGACGCCCGCCGCGGTCGACGACGTGCTCTACGACGCATACGGCCAGCGCCTGGTGTCGACGATCTTCACGCAGTCGAACCAGTACCGGGTGGTGCTCGAGGTGCAGCCCGAGTTCCGCCAGGGGCCGAAGGCGCTCGGCAGCCTGTACGTCACCTCGTCGGCGGGCGGCCAGGTTCCCCTGAGCGTCCTCACGCGCGCCTCGGAGCGTCCGGCCTCGCTGGTGATCAATCACCTCGGCCAGTTTCCCGCGGCGACCGTGTCGTTCGACGTCGCGCCCGGGCATTCGCTCGGCGACGCGGTGGCCGCGATCGAGCAGGCCGAGCGGGAGCTCGCCGTGCCGGCGTCGGTGCGCAGCGCCTTCCAGGGCGCGGCGCTCGCGTTCCGCGCTTCGCTCGCGAACGAGCTGCTGCTGATCCTGGCGGCGATCGTCGCCATGTACATCGTCCTCGGAGTGCTCTACGAGAGCTACATCCACCCGGTGACGATCCTTTCGACGCTCCCGTCGGCGGGCGTCGGCGCGCTGCTCGCGCTGCTCATCGCGCGCACCGATCTCGGCGTCATCGGCGTCATCGGCATCATCCTGCTGATCGGCATCGTCAAGAAGAACGCGATCATGATGATCGACTTCGCGCTCGACGCCGAGCGCAAGGAGGGCAAGAGCCCGCGCGAGGCGATCCATCAGGCCTGCCTGCTGCGCTTCAGGCCGATCCTCATGACCACCATGTCGGCGCTGCTCAGCGCGCTGCCGCTGATGCTGGGCACCGGCGTCGGCTCGGAGCTGCGCAATCCGCTCGGCATCACGATGGTCGGCGGGCTGATCGTGAGCCAGGTGCTCACGCTGTTCACCACGCCCGTGATCTACCTCGCCTTCGACCGGCTCGCACGGCGCGCCGACAAGGCCCGCGGGGCGGCCGCATGAACTTCTCCGAGCCGTTCATCCGGCGCCCGGTGGCGACCACGCTGCTCACCGCCGCGCTCGCCCTGTCGGGCGCGGTGGCGTTCACCATGCTGCCCGTGGCGCCCCTGCCGCAGGTGGATTTTCCGACGATCTCGGTACAGGCTTCGCTGCCTGGAGCCAGTCCCGAGACCATGGCCGCCACGGTGGCGACGCCCCTGGAGCGCGCGCTCGGACGCATCGCGGGAGTGACCGAGATCACGTCCAGCAGCTCGATCGGCTCGACGCGCGTGGTGCTGCAGTTCGATCTCGATCGCGACATCAACGGCGCCGCGCGCGACGTGCAGGCGGCGATCAACGCCGCGCGCAGCCTGCTGCCGACGGGCATGCCGGGCAACCCGACCTACCGCAAGGTCAACCCGGCCGACGCGCCGATCATGATCCTGGCGCTGACCTCCGACACGCTGAACCGCGGGCAGATGTACGACGCCGCGTCGACCATCCTCGCCCAGAAGCTCTCGCAGGTGGACGGCATCGGGCAGGTCACGGTCGGCGGCAGCTCGCTGCCCGCGGTGCGCGTCGAGCTCAATCCGACCGCGCTCAGCCATTACGGCATCGGGCTCGATCAGGTGCGCGCCGAATTGGCGGCGGCGAACGCCAACCGGCCGAAGGGCACGCTCGAGCTCGGCGAGCGCCAGTGGCAGATCGAGGCAGACGACCAGGCAAAGGAGGCGAGCGCCTACCGCCCGCTGGTCGTCGCCTGGCGCAACGGCGCGCCGGTGCGCCTGTCGGACGTGGCCGAAGTGGTCGACTCGGTGGAGAACGTGCGCAACGCGGGGCTCGCGAACGGCAAGCCGTCGGTGCTCGTGATCCTGTACAAGCAGCCGGGCGCGAACATCATCAAGACCGCCGATCGGGTGCGCGAGGCGTTGCCGCAGCTCGAGGCGTCGATCCCCACGGCGATCGACGTCAAGGTGGTCATGGAGCGCACGTCGACCATCCGCGCGTCGCTGCACGAGGTCGAGCGGACCCTGCTGATCGCCATGTGCCTGGTGATCCTGGTGGTGTTCGCGTTCCTGCGCAACCCACGCACCACGCTGATTCCCGCGGTCGCCGTCCCGGTGTCGCTGGTCGCAAGCTTCGGCGTCATGTACCTGTGCGGCTACAGCCTCGACAATCTCTCGCTCATGGCGCTCACCATCGCGGCCGGATTCGTGGTCGACGACGCCATCGTGGTGCTGGAGAACGCCGCGCGCCATATCGACGCGGGCCTGTCACCCTACGAGGCGGCGCTGCGCAGCGCGCGCGAGGTCGGCTTCACCGTCCTGTCGATGAGCCTGTCGCTGGTCGCGGTGTTCATCCCGATCCTGCTGATGGGCGGCATCGTGGGACGGCTGTTCCGCGAGTTCGCGGTCACCCTGTCGGTGGCGATCGCCGTGTCGCTGCTGGTATCGCTCACCACCACGCCGATGATGTGCGCGCGCCTGCTCAAGGCCGATGGCCGCGCGCGGCACGGACGCCTTTACTCGGCAAGCGAGCGGGCGTTCGACTGGGTGCTCGGGCACTACCGCACCAGCCTCGCCTGGGCGCTGCGCCACCCGCGCATCGTCATGCTGGTCCTTGCGGCGACCGTGGGGCTCAACGTCTACCTGTATGTCATCGTGCCGAAGGGCTTCTTCCCGCAGCAGGATACCGGCCGCCTGGTGGGATCGATCCAGGCCGACCAGGCGATTTCGTTCCAGGCGATGGAGCGCAAGCTGTCCGACTTCATGGGCATCATCCGCGCCGACCCGGACGTCGAGGGCGTGGTCGGCTTCACCGGCGGCGGCCGCACCAACTCCGGCTTCATGTTCGTCGCGCTCAAGCCGCTCGGCCCGCGCAAGCTGTCCGCCGAAGGGGTCGTCGCCCGCTTGCGCGGCAAGCTCGCGCGCGAGCCGGGCGCGCGCCTGTTCCTGGTGCCGGTGCAGGACATCCGCGTCGGCGGCCGCCAGAGCCATGCGGCCTACCAGTACACGCTGCAGGCCGATGACCTCGCCGACCTGCGCAACTGGACGCCGCGCCTGCAGTACGCGCTCGCCGACGTGCCGCAGGTGGTCGACGTCAACAGCGACCAGGAGGTGAAAGCGCTGCAGACTTCGCTCGTCATCGACCGGGACGCGGCCGCACGCCTGGGCCTGACGCCCAAGGCGATCGACTCGGCACTCAACCTCGCCTTCGGCCAGGCCCAGGTCTCGACCATCTACGCCGCGCTGAACCAGTACCACGTGGTGATGGAGGTCGCGCCGCAGTACCGGCAGAGCCCGGAGGCGCTGCGCTCGGTCTACCTCATCGCGCCGTCCGCGGGCGCGGTGCCGCTCTCGGCGATCGCGCGCTGGGCGCCGACCAACACCGCGCTTTCGGTCAACCACCAGGGCCAGTTCGCGGCGTCCACGATCTCGTTCAATCTGTCGCCCGGGGTGTCGCTGTCCCAGGCGACGCGCGCGATCGAGGACACCATGGCCCGCATCGGCGTGCCCTCGACGATACACGGCAGCTTTCAGGGTACGGCGCGCGCCTTCCAGCAGTCGCTCGAGAGCCAGCCGTGGCTGATTCTCGCCGCGCTGGTCACCGTCTACATCGTCCTGGGCGTGCTCTACGAGAGCTACGTGCACCCCATCACCATCCTGTCGACCCTGCCGTCGGCCGGCGTCGGCGCGGTGCTCGCCCTGCTCGCGTTTCGCACCGAGTTCAGCATCATCGCGCTGATCGGCGTGATCCTGCTGATCGGCATCGTGAAGAAGAACGCGATCATGATGATCGACTACGCGCTGGAGACCGAGCGCCGCGAGGGCAAGCCGCCGCGCGAGGCGATCTTCGAGGCCTGCCTGCGGCGTTTCCGGCCGATCATGATGACCACCATGGCGGCCCTGCTCGGCGCGCTGCCGCTCGCGCTCGGCTCCGGGTACGGCGCCGAGCTGCGGCGCCCGCTGGGGCTGTCGATCATCGGCGGGCTGCTGGTGAGCCAGCTGCTCACCTTGTACACCACCCCCGTGGTGTACCTGTATCTCGACGGCGTGCGGCTGTGGTGCCTTCGCCTCTGGCGGCGCACCGGCCTGGGGCGCGCCGGCGCCGATGCGGCGGGGCGGCCATGACCGCGCGCCGCGCCCTGCAGATCGCGCTCGCGGCCCTGGTCGCGGGCTGCGCCGCCGGCCCGGACTACCGGCGCCCCGAAGTCGCGGCGCCCGCGGCGTACAAGGAAGCGGCGGGTTGGAAGCGCGCCGAGCCGCGCGAGCTGTCGCCGCGCGGCGCGTGGTGGGAGGTGTTCGGCGACCGCGAGCTCGACGCGCTCGAAGCGCAGGTCGAGGTCTCGAACCAGAACGTGCTGCTCGCCGAGGCGCAGGTGCGTCAGGCGCTGGCGCTGGTGCGCGCGTCGCGCGCCCCGCTGTTCCCGTCGTTGAGCGCTGGCGCTTCGGTGACACGCAGCCGCCCGCCGGGCGGGCTGGCGGGCGACATCACTACTCGCAACGCGGAGCTGGACCTTAGCTGGGAAGTGGACCTGTGGGGCAGGGTGGGCCGAGCCGTCGAGGCGAGCGAGGCCGGCGCGCAGGCGAGCGCCGCGGACCTCGCCGCCGCGCGGCTCTCGGCCCAGGCGTCGCTGGCGCAGAGCTACTTTCAGCTGCGCGTGCTCGACGTGGGGCGGACGCTTTTCGAGGACACGGTCGCCGAATACGAGAAATCGCTCGCCCTCACGCGCAACCGTTACCAGGCGGGCGTGGTCGGCAAATCGGACGTGGTGCAGGCCGAAACCCAGCTCAGGAGCACGCAGGCGCAGGCGGTCGATCTCGGCGTACTGCGCGCGCAACTCGAGCACGCGATCGCGTCGCTCATCGGCAAGGCGCCGTCGGAGTTCGCGATCGAGCGCGCGCCGCTCGCCGCGCGCGTGCCGCAAGTGCCGCCCGGCCTGCCGTCCGAGCTGCTCGAGCGCCGGCCCGACGTCGCGGCCGCCGAGCGGCGCGTGGCGGCCGCCAACGCGCAGATCGGCGTCGCCGAGGCGGCGTTCTTTCCCTCGCTCACGTTGCCGGGCGTCTACGGCTCGAGCAGCTTGAGCGCGGCCGACTGGTTCACCGCCCCGAGCCGCTACTGGGCGATCGGCCCTTCGATCGTGCTGGCGATCTTCGATGCCGGGCTGCGCCGCGCGCAGACGGACCAGGCGATCGCCGCCTACGACGCCACCGTCGCGTCCTACCGGCAGACCGTGCTCACCAGCGTTCAGGAGGTCGAGGACAATCTTGCCGCGCTGAGGATCCTGGAGGAGGAGGCCAAGGTGCAGGCCGACGCCGTGCGCGCGGCGCGCGAGGCGGTGGCGCTGGCGACCAACCAGTACAAGGCGGGAACGGTGAGCTACCTCGACGTGGCGACGCTGCAGGCCGCGAAGCTGAACAACGAGCGCACCGAGGTGGTGATCCTCGGCCAGCGCCTGGGCGCCGCGGTGCAGCTGATCAAGGCGCTGGGCGGCGGCTGGCAGGGGCTCGCGGCGCAGCAGGGGTCAGCGAGCGCCGGAGGCCCCCAGAACTAGATCCCACAGCTCGCGCACGGCGCGCGCATGCAAGGCCGTCTGTTCGGGCGGCACGCGCGCGAACTGCGCCCCACCCAGGCGCAGGGCGTGCTGCACGCGCCGGAACTCGCGGTACGCCTGCTGTCCACGGTGAGCCAGGTCCGGCGGTATCAGGCCGAGCTCGCCGGCGATGCCCAGCAGCGCGATGTTCCCCAGGTTGCCGGTGAGCCGCGGGTGGCGGTGCGCGTGCGCCAGCACCAGGTACTGCACGACGAACTCCAGGTCGATCATGCCGCCGGCGTCGTGCTTGACGTCGAACAGCTCCGAGCGGTTGGGATGCGCATCGTGCATGCGGCGGCGCATCTCCAGGACCTCCTTCGCCAGCGCGGCGGCGTCGCGGCTACGGCGCAGGATGCGCTCGCGGATCGCTTCGAAGGCCTGGCCGACCGCCCGGTCGCCGGCGCAGAAGCGCGCGCGCGTCAGCGCCTGGTGCTCCCACACCCAGGCGTGCTTCTCCTGGTAGTCCTCGAACGCCGCGACCGAGGACACCATCATCCCCGAGGCGCCGCTCGGCCGCAGGCGCAGGTCGGTGGCGAACAGCACGCCCGCGGAAGTGCGCGTCGTGAGCCAGTTGTTGACGCGGCTCGCGAGCCTGCCATACACCTCCTGCGCCTGCTCGTGCGGGTCGTCGTACAGGAAGATGATGTCGAGGTCCGAGGCGTAGCCGAGCTCCTTGCCGCCCAGCTTGCCGTAACCGATGACCGCGAAGCGCGGCGCGCCGTCGCGGTGCCGCGGCACCTGGCTCCACGCGAGCTCGAGGGTCGCCTCCAGGGTGATGTCGGCGAGCGCCGAGAGGTGATCGGCGAGCCGCTCGACGGTCAGCAGCCCGGCGAGGTCCTGCGCCAGCAGCCTGAACACCTGCGCCTGGTGCTGCTCGCGCAGGACGTTCATCTGCAGCTCGGTGTCGCCGGCGCGCGCGGCGAGCTGCGCGCCGAGCGCGCGCGCGAACCCCGTCCAGTCGGGCGGCGCGTACAGCACGCGGTCGTCGAGCAGCTCGTCGAGCAGCAGCGGATGCCGCGTCACGAACTCCGCGGCCCAGCTCGAGGCCGAGATGATCCTGGCGACGCGCTCGAGCGCCTCGGGATGCTCGGCGAGCAGCGCGAGGTAGGCGGCGCGGCGGGCGATCGCCTCGATCAGATCCAGGCCGCGCGCCAGCGTCGCGTCGGGGTCCGGCGTCGCCGCCGCCGCCGTCGCGAGCGCGGGAACCAGCGCGTCGACGCGCCGGCGCGAGTCTTCGGGCAGTTGCGCGTACCGCTGGCTCGAGCGCAGGCCGGCAAGGCGCGCCGCGCTGGAGGCGGCCTGCGCGAAGCCGCGCGCCGCGAGCGCGGCTTGCATCGCCTGGCGGTCGTCGTGCCACAGCTCGCTCGCTGCGCTCGCCTGGTTCTCGGCGAACACCGCCTGGAAATGGCGCGTCACGGCAGCGCGCGTCGCGGCGAGCTGCGCCGCGAAGTCGTCCCAGGAAGAGAAGCCGGACATCGCGGCGATGCGCCGGCGGTCCTCCTCGTCCTGCGGCAGGCTGTGGGTCTGGCGGTCGTCGAGGTATTGCAGGCGATGCTCGACGTTGCGCAGGAACAGGTAGGCCGCCGAGAGCTCTCGCGCGGCCGGTTCGGGAAGCACGCGGCGCGCGGCGAGGCGCTCGAGCGCCTCGAGCGTCGGGCGCACGCTGAGTTCGGGCTCGCGGCCGCCGCGCACCAGCTGCAGCGCCTGGGCGACGAACTCGATCTCGCGGATGCCGCCAGGCCCGAGCTTGACGTGCTCGGCGAGCTCGCGCCGCTCGACGTCGCGCCGCACCTCGGCGTGCAGCCGGCGCATCGCCGCGAGCGTGGCGAAGTCGAGGTACTTGCGGAACACGAACGGGCGCACGATCGCGGAGAGCTCGGCCTCGCGGTCGCCGGTGACGGGGCGCGCCTTGATCCAGGCGTAGCGTTCCCATTCGCGGCCCTGCGCGACGAGATAGCTCTCCAGCGCGTCGAAGCTCGCCACCAACGGCCCGGATTCGCCGTAGGGCCGCAGGCGCATGTCGACGCGGAATGCGAATCCATCCTCGGTCACCTCGGCGAGCAGGGCGATCAGCTTGCGCCCGGCGCGCGCGAAATACTCGTGGCTGGAGAGGCGGCGCGGGCCGTCGGTCTCGCCCTCCTCCGGGTAGAGGAACACCAGATCGACATCCGAGGAGACGTTCAGCTCGCGGCCGCCGAGCTTGCCCATGGCCACGACCACCAGCCGCTGGGCAGCCCCGTCTGCGCCGCACGGTCGCCCGAACTCGCTCGCGAGGCTCGCGTCGGCCCAGTCGAGCGCCGCGGCGATCGACTCGTCGGCCAGGTCGCTCATCGTGCCGCACACTTCGCCAAGATCGGCGAGTCCCGCGAGGTCGCGCGCCATGACGCGCAGCAGGACCCGTTGCCTGAGGCGTCGCAGGCGCCGCTTCAGCGCGGCTTCGTCCTCGCCCGGCGCGGCGGCAAGCGCCTCGCGCATCGCGTCGCGGGGGAAAGGCGCCGGGTCGGCGAGCTCGGCGGCCAGCTCGGGCCGGGCCTCGATCAGGTGCCCGGCGTAACGCGACAGCGCGAGCGTCGCGGGGATCGCGGCGGGGCTCACTTCAGGGGGGGAATCCGAATCGGCACGGAGGTTTACGGTTAAAATGCCCGAAGAGCCTTGCAAGCTGTCAAGCGGCTGCCCAGAACTTTTCCTGCTGCGGTGCCCCAAAGCCGTGGGCCGAACGTTAAGTGCTGCCGGAACCGCACGAGGACTATAGGGGCAACGCGAAGCACGATGCAAACCGCAAGCAGACCCGAGCCTGAGCGCGCCGCGCCGGGGGGGCGCCTCGCGCGCCGCGTCGCGCCGTGGATCGTGGGCCTGCTCGAGGTCCTCGGCTGGGCGGCTCTGATCTCCTGCGCGGCGATCTTCCTCACCCTGCGCTACTGGGTGCTGCCCAACATCGAGCGCTACCGCGAGGACATCGTCGCGGTGATCTCCCAGTCGATCGGGCTGCGGGTGAAGATCGGCGCCGTGCGCGCCGACTGGCGCGGGCTGCGCCCGCAGCTGGATTTCACGAACGTGCGCATCTATGACAGCCGTGGGCGCGAGGCGCTCGCCCTGCCCGTGGTCGAGAACGTCGTGGCGTGGAGCTCGCTTCTGTTTGCCGAGCTGCGGCTGCAGGCGCTGAGCATCGAGGGGCCGCGCCTCAGCTTGCGCCGCGACGCCTCGGGCAGGCTGCACGTCGCCGGAATCGAGCTCGGCGAGCGCTCGGACGAGCGCAAGCTCACCGACTGGATCCTGAACCAGCGCGAGATCCTGATCCGGGACGCGGAAATCACCTGGCTGGACGAAAAGCGCGCTGCGCCCCCTCTGGTGCTCGGTGCGCTCAATTTCCGCCTGCGCAATGCCGGCGGGCGGCACCTGATCGGCTTCTCGGCGCGCCCGCCCGCCGCGCTCGGCACCACGCTCGAGCTGCGCGCGGCGCTGAGCGGGCGCAGCGCGGCCGATCCGGAAGCGTGGAGCGGGCGCGTGTACGCCGAGCTCGGCTATACGGATCTCGCCGGCTGGAGCCGATGGATCGACTACCCGGTCGAAGTGCGCGCGGGCCAGGGCGCGGTGCGCGTCTGGGCCACCGTGGGCAAGGGCCGGCTGCTGCGCACGACGGCCGACGTCGCGCTCACCAAGGTGGTCGCACGCCTCGGCGCGGGGCTGCCGCTGCTCGAGCTCTCGGGCGTGCAGGGGCGGCTGTACGCCCAGACGACGGCTTCCGGCTACGAGGTCGGCGCGCGCAACCTGGCGCTGCAGCGCGAGGGCAAGCCGTCCATGAACTCGACGAGCTTTCTCCTGGCCTGGGACCCGGCAGCGGCGAATGCGCCCGAGCACGGCCTGCTGACCGCCAACCTGGTCGAGCTGGAGCCGCTGGCGCAGCTCGCCGAGTACCTGCCGTTCCCGCCGGAGCTGCGAAACACGCTCGCCGGGCTGGCCCCGCGCGGCAATCTGCTCGAGCTGCGCTTCGAATGGAAAGGGCGGCTGCCGGACGCTTCCGAGTTCAGCGCGCGCAGCCGCTTCGCCGGGCTCGCCATGAACGCCTGGGGCAGCGTGCCGGGGTTCGCGGGCATATCGGGCAGCGTCGACGCCACCCGGAACAAGGGCGTGGTGAGCCTCGCGTCGCGCAGCAGCGAGCTCGAGTTGCCGAAGCTGTTTCTCGAGCCGAGCGTGCGGCTCGACGCTCTGAGCGGGAACATCGAGTGGACCCGGCCACGCGAAGGCGAGATTGCGGTGCGCCTGGCGTCCCTGAGCTTCGCCAACCAGGACGTCGCCGGCACCGCGTACGGCAGTTACGCGTTCGCCGGCCACGGGCCCGGCACCATCGATCTGACGGCGCAGCTCTCGCGCGCGGACGGCCGCCGCGTGCAGAAGTACCTGCCGCTCGCGACTATCATGGGCCAGAAGACGCGCGACTGGCTGGCGAGCGCGATCGTCGCCGGCGAGGTGAGCGACGTGCGCCTGCGGCTGCGGGGCGACCTGCGCGATTTTCCGTTCGCCGATCCGGCCAAGGGGGAGTTCGTCGTCGCAGCCGGGTTCAACGACGGGGTGCTCGACTACGCCGAAGGCTGGCCGCGCATCGAAGCGATCGACGGCCAGCTGCTGTTCGAGCGCGACCACGTGGAGATCGTCGGGCGCAGCGGCACCGTCCTCGGTGCGCAGCTCGCCAACGTGCGCGTCGCCATTCCGAGCCTGCTCGCGGGACGGCGACTGCTCGAGATCTCGGGCGAGGCCGCGGGCCCGACCAGGGAATTCCTGACCTACATCGCGAACAGCCCGGTGCGCCGCATGGTCGACGGCCTCACCGACGGCATGAGCGCAAGCGGCGACGGCAATCTGAGGCTCAAGCTCGAGCTGCCGTTCGACGACATGGCGGCCGGCAAGATCGACGGCGAGTTCCGCTTCGCCGACAACACGATCGTCCTCGGGCACCGGCTGCCGCCCGTCGAGCGCGCGGCCGGCAAGGTCGGCTTCACCGAGTCGGGCCTCAAGCTGAGCGACGCGAAGGGGCAGCTGCTGGGCGGCCCGGTGACGATCGCCGGCGGCTCGAGCCGCGGCTCCGGCCTGCGCATCGAGGCGCGCGGCAGCGCGACCGTCGACGGCATCGTCGAGCTGCTCGACTATCCCTGGGGCCGCATGCTCTCGGGCTCGCTTGACTACAGCGCGACGCTGGCGGTGCGCGACCAGGTTGCGCAGCTGTCCTTCGAGTCGCCGCTGCGCGGGGTGTCGAGCGCGCTACCGGCGCCGCTCGACAAGCCGGCAGGCGACGCGCTGCCGTTGCGCGTCGAGGTGATCACGAGCGAAGGCGAGACGCGCGACCGCATCTCCGTGCAGCTGGGCGAGCGCGTCGCGGCCGAGTTCCTGCGGCGGCGCGAAGGCGAGGCGATGGCGCTGCAGCGCGCGTCGATCGCATTGAGCCCGGTCGACGGCCGCGCGACGCGCCTGCCGGAGCGCCCAGGGGTGCTGGTCTATGGCTCGCTGGCGAGCCTCGATCTCGACCAATGGCTGGCGCTCTTTCCGGAGAAGGGACCCGCGCTCGGGCCGTCCGCCTTCGACCTCAAGCTCGGGGTGCTCGACGCCTTCGGCAAGCGCCTGAACAAGGTCAAGCTGCAGGCGGGGGCCGACGCCGGAGGCTGGTCGGCGAACGTCGACGCCGAGGAGATGGCAGGCGACCTCGCTTACCGCGTCGCGGGCAGCGGCACGCTGACGGCGCGCTTGGCGCACTTCCGCATCCCGGACGATTCTCCCGACGAGCGCGCGGCGCCCGGCACCGCCCTCAAGGATCTGCCCGCGGTCGACCTGGTTGCCGAGCGCTTCACGTTTCGCGGCAAGCAGCTGGGGCGCGTCGAGATCGCCGCGCAGCACGCCGGCGCCGACTGGCGCATCGACAAGCTGGCGATGGTGAACCCCGACGCGTCGATGAACGGCAAGGGGCTGTGGCGCACCGGCGAGCCGCCTGCCACCTCGATCGAGTTTCAGCTCGACGTCAACGACGCCGGCAAGTTCCTCGACCGGGTCGGTTACCCGGGGCTGCTCAAGGGCGGGAAGGCGCAGCTCTCGGGCGCGCTTTCGTGGCAGGGCGACCCGGTGACGATCGGCTTTCCGAGCCTGACCGGCGAGCTGACGCTGCGCGCCGACGACGGCCAGTTCCTGGAGATCGAGCCGGGTATCGGCAAGCTCGTCTCGCTGATGAGCCTGCAGATGCTGCCGCGGCGCATGACGCTCGATTTTCGCGACGTGTTCTCCAAGGGCTTCCAGTTCGACAGCATCACCAGCTCGCTGCACGTCAAGCAGGGCGTCATGAGCACCACGGATTTCAAGATGCGCGGCTCGGCCGCCGAAGTCGAGATCGACGGGGAGACCGACTTGGCGCGCGAAACGCAGAACGTCAACGTGCGCGTCATCCCCAGCCTGGGCGACAGCGCTTCGACGGTCGTCGGCCTGCTCAACCCGCTGGCCGGCGTCGCAACCATGTTCGCGCAGCGCGCGCTCAAGAACCCGCTCGGACAGATCTTCTCGTATCGCTACGCGATCACCGGAACCTGGGCCGATCCCGTGGTCAAAGAGCTGTACGCCGGATCCGTAGACGGGGAGCCGCGCGGGCGAGCCGGCACCAGCCCCGGCGGCGGCAGTTCCGGCGCCGGCGAGGCCAACTGAGGAGCTTTTGCTATGATGCCCGCGTCAGCCGAACGACCTCCTCAACCTCCTGAGAGCGACAGGTCCCCGATGATTGGCACCGCAGAACGCGACGTCGTGCTCGGCATGGCCGAGCGCTGCCTGCTCGAGCCCTACGAGCTCGAGACCGGCAAGCTCGAGCGCGTGTTCGGCGCGCTCGGCGCGCGCCGCATCGACTACGCCGACCTCTACTTCCAGTACGTGCGCTCCGAGAGCTGGAGCCTGGAGGAGGGCATCGTCAAGTCCGGGAGCTTCAACATCGAGCAGGGCGTGGGAGTGCGCGCGATCTCGGGCGAGAAGACCGCGTTCGCCTACTCCGACGAGATCAGCTTCGATGCGCTGGAAGACGCCGCGCGCGCCACGCGCGCCATCGCGGCGGCGGGCCAGAGCAGGCGGGTACGGGCCAAAGGCGGACGCGACCGGAAACCGCAGGTCGTCCGCCGCTACGATCCGCTCGACCCGCTCGCGACGCTGTCGTCGGACGCCAAGGTGGCGCTGCTCGAGAAGCTGGAGCGGATGTGCCGGGCGCTCGATCCGCGCATCGCGCAGGTCATGGCGCATCTCGGCGGCGAGTACGAAGTGGTGCTGATCGCGCGTTCCGACGGCGTGCTGGCGGCCGACGTGCGGCCGCTCGTCCGCCTGTCGCTGCAGGTCATCGCCGAGCAGGACGGCCGGCGCGAGAGCGGCAGCGCGGGCGGCGGCGGGCGCAGCGGCTATGCGCACTTCAGCGACGCGGTGCTGAACGAGTACGCGCACAAGGCCGTGTCGCAGGCGCTCACCAACCTCGAGGCGCGACCCGCGCCCGCCGGGACGATGACCGTGGTGCTGGGCCCCGGCTGGCCCGGGATCCTGCTGCACGAGGCGATCGGCCACGGCCTGGAGGGCGATTTCAACCGCAAGGGCAGCTCGGCGTTCGCGGGCCGCATCGGCGAGCGCGTAGCGGCGCCGGGCGTCACCGTGGTCGACGACGGCACGATCCCGGGACGGCGCGGCTCGCTCACCATCGACGACGAAGGCAACCCGACGCGGCGTACCGTGCTGATCGAGGACGGCGTGCTGCGCGGCTACCTGCAGGACAGCCTGAACGCGCGCCTGATGAAGATGCCGCTCACCGGCAACGGCCGGCGCGAATCCTTTGCCCACCTGACGCTGCCGCGCATGACCAACACCTACATGCTCGCGGGGCCGCGCGACCCGCGCGAGATCATCGCCGGCGTGGAACGCGGAGTCTACGCGGTCAATTTCGCCGGCGGGCAGGTCGACATCACCAACGGCAAGTTCGTGTTCTCGGCCTCCGAGGCCTACCTGATCGAGAACGGCAAGGTGACGCATCCGGTGAAGGGCGCGACGCTGATCGGCAACGGGCCGGATGCGCTGACGCGCGTGAAGATGATCGGCAACGACCTGCAGCTGGACAGCGGCATCGGCACCTGCGGCAAGGAAGGCCAGAGCGTGCCGGTGGGCGTCGGCCAGCCGACGCTCCGGATCGACGGCCTCACGGTAGGCGGCACGTCCTGACATGGACCGGCTGCCGGCGAACGCGACGCGCTTCTTCCCCGACGCCGACGCGCTCGCCGCGCAGATTCCCGACGGCGCGCTCCTGGCGATGCCGCCCGACTACAGCCTGCCGGCGATGGCCGTGGTGCGCGCGCTCATCCGCCGCCGGGCGCGCAGGCTCAAGCTGCTCGGCGTGCCGGTGCTCGGCCTGTGCGCCGACCTGCTGATCGGGGCGGGCTGCGTGGCCGAGGTCGAGACCAGCGCGGTGTCGCTCGGCGAGGCGGGGCTTGCGCCGCGCTTCACCGAGGCGGTCGAGCGCGGCGAGATCGTGGTGCGCGACGCCACCTGCCCGATGATCCACAGCGGGCTGCAGGCCGCCGAGAAAGGCGTGCCTTTCATGCCGCTGCGCGGGGTGCTCGGCTCGGACCTGGTGGCGCTGCGCCCGGACTGGAAGGTGATCGACAACCCGATGGGGGAAAACGACCCCATCATCCTGGCGCCGGCCATCTCGCCCGACATCGCGCTGTTCCACGCGCGCTGGGCCGATCGGGCCGGAAATGTCTGGCTCGGCCGGCGCCGCGAGCTCGCGACCATCGCGCACGCGGCGAAGGCGACGCTGGTCAGCTGCGAATCGGTGCGCGAAGGCGACATGCTCGAGGACGAGCTGCTCGCCCCGGGCGTGCTCGCGTCGGTGTACGTGACCGGCGTGGCCGAGGCGAAGCGCGGCGCATGGCCGCTGGGCGTGATCGACGAGTACCCGATCGACGATGCGCACCTCGCGGCCTACGCGAAGGCCGCCAGGACCCGCGAAGGATTCGCACGCTACCTCGACGAATGGGTTCTTACGCCAAGGAAGAGCTTCTCGCCTGCGTGATCGCAGGCCTCGTCGGCGAGGCCGCGCACGTCGCGGTCGGCGCCGCGTCGCCGATCCCCGCGACCGCCTGCTCGTTGCTGAGGGCGCGCGGCCGTCCGCTGCGGGTGTCGCTGCTTCACAAGCGCAAGGGCAACCCGTTCAGCGACGGCTCGCGCGAGCTGTTCGACCTCGCGGGCCAGGGGCGCATCGACGTGTTCTTCCTCGGCGGCGCGCAGATCGACGGCGAGGCCAACATCAACCTGGTGCGCGCCGAAGGGCGGCGCTTTCCGGGCTCGTTCGGCTCGGCTTTCATGTACTTCGCCGCCCGGCGCACGATCCTGTTTCGCGAGGAGCACAGCCGGCGCGTGCTGGTGCCGAAGGTCGAGTTCGTCAGCGCCCCCGGATGGAGCCCGCCGGGGGTGTGGCGGCCCGGAGGGCCGCAGGCGCTGGTGACCGGCAAGGCGGTGTTCTCCTGGCAGAAGGACCGGCGCCGCTTCCGCCTGGAAAGCGTGCATCCGGGGCACGACCTGGACGAAGTCCGGGCCGACACCGGGTTCGAATTCGATTGCCCGTCCACGGTGCCTGCTACCATAGCGCCAACAAGCGAGGAAATAACGATGCTGCGCGGTTCGGTGATGAGGGAAATCGCTGCGAGCTATCCCGAATTTGCGCGCCGCGTCTGGCCGCAGCGGTCGGCGGCGGCATGAGGACGGGGCGCGGATTCCTGGCGCGCGCGGCGCTGCTGCTGGCGGCCGCGTCCGGCGCACACGATGCCGGCGCTGCCGAGGTCGGCGTCATCGGCTGGGTCGAGCCGGTGATGATCGAGAACGTGACGATCGTGAACGCGAAGATCGACACCGGCGCCGACAGCCCCTCGCTCGACGCGCAGGACCTGAAGATCGAGCGGCGCGGCAGGCAGGAGTGGGTGTCGTTTTGGACCAAGGGGCGCGAAGGCCAGCGCGTGACCTTCGAGCGCCCGGTCTACCGCTACGTCGACATCGAGCGGGCCGGCGGCCAGAACGAGAAGCGCCCCGCGGTGCTGCTCGGCCTGTGCCTCGACGAGGTGAGTCGCTACGTGCTGGTCAACCTGGTCGATCGCAGCAAGCTCGAGTTTCCGATGATCATCGGGCGCAGCTTCCTGCAGAACACCTTCATCGTCGACCCGACGCATACCTATACCACGGTGCCGTCGTGCGGGCCGGGTAAGAAGAAGTGAGCAAGCTGCACCTTTACCTGCTGGCCGGCCTGCTGGTGCTCGCGGGGGCCGCGGCGACCGCCTACAAGGTGTTCGTGCTCGGGTTTCCGCTGACGCCCGACCAGCGCTCGGAGATCTGGCGCGTCGAGGTGCAACTCAACTACGACGCCGACGGCGGCCCGGCCAAGGTGCTGGTCAACGTCCCCGCCGAAACCGGCGCGATCTCGGTGATGGACCAGGGCTTCGCGGCGCGCGGCTACGGCGTGACCACCGAGCGCACCGCCCTCAACCGGCGCGCGGTGCTCTCGATCGCCAACGCGCAGGGGCGCCAGTACCTCTACTACCGGGTGGTGGTCGACCTGAGCAAGCCCGAAGCGGGCCCGCCCGAGCCGCCGCCGACCTCGCGCGCGCCGAGGTTCCGCGCCGACGAGCTGCCCGTGGCGCAGACCCTGGTCGACGATGCGCGCACCAAGGCCGCCGATGCGCAGAGCCTCGCTGCCGTGCTCGTCGACCGGCTGAAGCTCGCGCGGCCCGGCGACGAGGCATCCTACCTGCTGGGACGCGATCCGATGCAGAGCCAGGCGCGCGTGCCGGTGGTCGCGGCCGACTTGCTGGTGCTCGCCGGGGTGCCGGCGCGGGTCGTGAACGGCATCCTGCTCAAGCCCGAGCGGCGCAACGCGCATTTCGTGCGCTGGGTCGAGGCCTACGACGGCGAGCGCTGGTTCCCGGTCTACCCCACCGATGCGCTGAGGGACGCGAGCCGCTATCTGCTGCCGTGGTGGCGCGGACCCGCCCTGATGGCGCACGTGCAGGGCGGCTCGAACCTCTCAACCGACGTGACGGTGAGCCGCTCGCTGGAATTTTCCACGCGCGTCGCCGTGGCGCGCCAGCGCGCGCTGGAGCACCGGCTGATCGAATTCTCGCTGTTCGGCCTGCCGCTGCAGTCGCAGCTGCTGTTCCGCACGCTGCTGGTGGTGCCGCTGGGCGCGTTCGTGCTGGTCCTGCTGCGCAACGTGGTCGGGTTCAAGACCTTCGGCACTTTCATGCCGGTGCTGATCGCGCTCGCGTTCCGCCAGACCGGGCTCGTCGCGGGGATCGTATTCTTCAGTATCGTGCTTTCGTTCGGGCTGGTGGTGCGCTTTTATTTGGAGCACCTGAAGCTCTTGCTGGTGCCACGGCTCGCTGCGGTGCTGATCGTGGTGGTGATGCTGATCGGCGCGCTGTCGATCGTCTCGCACCGGCTGGGAGTCGACGTCGGCCTGTCGCTCGGCCTGTTCCCGATCGTCATCCTCACCATGACCATCGAGCGCATGACCGTCGCGTGGGAGGAGCGCGGTCCCAAGGATGCCCTGCAGCAGGCCGGCGGCAGCCTGGTGGTGGCCGGCGTGTGCTACGTGCTGATCCAGCACGCCCTGGTGCGGCACCTGCTGTTCGTGTTCCCCGAGCTGCTGCTCATCGTGCTGGCGGCGACGCTGCTGCTCGGGCGCTACACGGGCTACCGGCTGGTCGAGCTGCGCCGCTTCCGGGTGCTGGCGAAATGAACGGGCTGTTCGCGACCGCGCGCGCGCTGCGCGAGCGCGGCGTGCTCGGCCTGAACGCGCGCAACGGCGAGTTCATGCTGCCGTGGAACCCGCGCCGCTTCTATCCGCTGGTCGACGACAAGGTGCTCACCAAGACGCTGGCGCGCGAGCATGGGGTTTCGGTGCCGGAGGTCTACGCGATCATCGAGATCCCGCGGCAGATCCGCGAGCTCAAGGCGCAGGTCGCGAAGCACGAGGAGTTCGTGGTCAAGCCGGCGCGCGGCAGCGGCGGCGAGGGCATCGTGGTCGTCACCGGCCGTACCCAGGAGGGCTACCGCAAGATCGACGGCTCGTCGATCGACGATCACGAGCTCGCGTTCCACATCTCCAACATCCTCGCCGGCATCTTCAGCCTCGGTGGCACCCCTGACAAGGCGCTGGTCGAATACCGCGTCAATTTCGACCCGGTGTTCGACGCGGTCACCTACAAGGGCGTGCCGGACGTGCGCGTCATCGTGTTCCTCGGCGTGCCGGTGATGGCGATGGTGCGCCTGCCGACGCGCAAATCGGGCGGCCGCGCGAACCTGCACCAGGGCGCGCTCGGCACCGGGGTCGACATGGCGACCGGCAAGACGCTCACCGCGGTGCTCGGCACGCGCATCGTCGACGTCCATCCGGACACCGGCGTTCAGGTATCGGGCATCCAGATCCCGCACTGGCAGACGATGCTCGAGATCGCGACGCGCAGCTACGAATTGACCGGCCTCGGCTACCAGGGCGTGGACATCGTGCTCGATCGCAAGCTCGGCCCGATGGTGCTCGAGCTGAACGCGCGCCCCGGGCTGGCGATCCAAATGGCGAACCGGGCCGGGCTGCGCACGCGCCTCGAGGCGGTGCTGCGCGACCGAGACGGGCTGAAGAGCGCCGCCGAGCGCATCGCCTACGCGCGCGAGCGCTTCGCCGCCAAGCCGCTCTAGGCCTCCCAGCGCAGGCTGCGGCGCACCGCTTCGCGCCAGCGCCCGAGCAGCGCCGCGGCCTCCGGCCGCGCCATCCCCGGCTCGAAGCGGCGCTCGGCCTGCCACTGCGCCGCGATCTCGTCGCGCGAGCGCCACACGCCGACGGTGAGGCCGGCGAGGTACGCGGCGCCGAGCGCGGTGGTCTCGAGCACGCGCGGGCGCACCACCGGCACGCCGAGGATGTCGGCCTGGAACTGCATCAACAGGTCGTTCACGGTGGCGCCGCCGTCGACGCGCAGCTCGCTGAGCGTCTCGCCGGAGTCCTTCTGCATCGCTTCCAGCACGTCCGCCGTCTGGTAGGCGATCGACTCGAGCGCCGCGCGCGCCAGGTGCTCGCGCGAGGAGCCGCGCGTCAGCCCGACGATCGTGCCGCGCGCGTGCGGGTCCCAGTGCGGCGCGCCGAGGCCCGTGAACGCCGGCACGAGGAACACGCCGCCGTTGTCCGGCACGCTCGCGGCGAGCCGCTCCACTTCGGCCGACGATTCGAAGAACTTCATCTCGTCGCGCAGCCACTGCACGACGGCGCCGGCGACGAACACGCTGCCTTCGAGGGCGTATTCCTTGTCGGCGTCGCGCGCGTCGCGCGCGCGCCCGAGCTGCGCGCAGGCCGTCGACACCAGGCCGTGCGACGAGCGCACCACCTCGGCTCCGGTGTGCAGCAGCATGAAGCAGCCGGTGCCGTAGGTGTTCTTCGCCATCCCGCGCCGATGGCAGCCCTGGCCGAAGAGCGCGGCCTGCTGGTCGCCCGCGATGCCGCCGATCGGCATCGCCTCGCCGACCAGCGACGCGGGCAGCATGCCGAAGGCGTGCGCCGACGGATACACCTCGGGCAGGATTGCGCGCGGGACGCCGAGGATGCCGAGCAGCTCCTCGTCCCAGTCGCCCCTGCGGATGTCGAACAGCATGGTGCGCGAGGCGTTGGACGGGTCGGTGACGTGGGTGCGGCTCTGCGTCAGGTTCCAAACGAGCCAGGTGTCGACCGTGCCGAAGGCGAGCTCGCCGCGCTCGGCGCGCGCGCGCGCTCCGGGAATGTTGTCCAGCAGCCAGGCGAGCTTGGTGCCGCTGAAGTACGGATCGATCACCAGGCCGGTCTTGTCGCGGATGAGCGCTTCGGCGCCGTCGGCCTTGAGCCGCGCGCACAGCTCCGCGGTGCGCCGGTCCTGCCAGACGATCGCGTTGTGCAGCGGCTCGCCCGTCTGGCGGTCCCACAGCAGCGTCGTTTCGCGCTGGTTCGTGATGCCGGCGGCGACGATGCTCTTCAGCTCGACGCCGGACTTGCGCACCGCCTCGCGCGCCACGGCGCGCTGCGAGGACACGATCTCGCGCGGGTCGTGCTCGATCCAGCCCGGCTGCGGGTAGATCTGCCGGAACTCCTGCTGCGCGGCGCACACGGGTGTCCCGCTCTCGTCGAACAGGATCGCGCGCGAGCTGGTGGTTCCCTGGTCGAGCGCGAGGATATGCTTCATGCTGTCGTTTCTCCGGGGGAATTCTAGCAGCGGTGCCGATGTTAGAATCCGCCGCTTCCCGGCATTCTCGCTCCGCCATGCCTCTTCCGATTCCGAACGTCGAACGCGAGCTGACGCACACGCGGCGCGTGCGCTACGAGGGCTACAAGCGCGCCGACGGCAACTGGGACATCGAGGCGCACCTCACCGACGTCAAGAACCACGACTACGCGCTCAAGACCGGCGTGCGCCGCGCCGGGCAGGCGATCCACGAGATGTGGGTGCGCATCACGATCGACCGCCGCATGAACGTGCTCGACGCGGTGGCGGTGTCCGACGCGGTGCCCTACCCGGGCGGCTGCGACCGGGCTCCGGCGGCGTACGCCAGGCTCGTGGGACTGAACCTGCGCCAGGGCTTTCGCAAGAAGGTGCACGAGCTGCTCGGCGGCGTGCAGGGCTGCACCCACATCACCGAGATGCTCGGCGGGCTGCCGACGGCGGCGATCCAGACCTTCGCCGGCGAAATGAAGGAGGAGCGCGAGGACGGCTCGAAGCCGTTCCAGCTCGATCAGTGCATCGCGCTCGAGACGCGCTCGGAGACGGTGCAGAAGCTTTATCCGAAGTGGTACCGAGGACCGACGGGAGGAGACAAGGTGGCATGAAGATCCACGAATACCAGGGCAAGGAGCTGTTCCGGAAATACGGCGTCGCGACGCCGCGCGGCACGCCGTGCTTCACGGTCGACGAGGCGGTCGCGGCGGCGAAGGCGCTCGGCGGCAAGGTCTGGGTGGTGAAGGCCCAGATCCACGCCGGCGGCCGCGGCAAGGGCGGCGGCGTGAAGGTCGCGAAATCGCTCGACGAGGTTCGAAAATTCGCATC
>Ga0316628_100000371_pt1 | contig 28180 bp, 24 predicted proteins | sample OWC_Aug_M2_C1_D5_FD_207648 | JGI IMG/M metagenome (GOLD analysis project Ga0316628, IMG submission 207648) | Wetland soil microbial communities from Old Woman Creek delta, Ohio, United States - OWC_Aug_M2_C1_D5_C | ecosystem: Environmental > Terrestrial > Soil > Wetlands | place: USA: Ohio...
CTACGGTGATCAGGGACGAGACGAAGGCGGAGGACATCGAGGTTGAATCGACGATCGCCGATATAAAGACGCAGGGACTTTCGAACGTTCTGCTCCTCGAGCTTCCTCTTCCGCCCCTGTATCCCGGACGATATGTCTTGACCGTCGTCGCTCGGGAGGATACGACGGGCGCGCGCATCGAGGTCCGTCGGACGTTCCGCATGATCTGATTTTTGATCCAAGTTGACACTTCGGCCCGGGCGGGCCTATTCTATCCGCGAGGGACACAAGGATTAGGGAAGAGGCCGTACTCTCTCCCGACCCCATTTCTCTTCAAGCGGGGCGCCATGAAAAAAACGGTCCTGGTCGCCGACGACAACGCCTCCAACGTTCTCATGCTCCAACGGCTGTGCGAAGCGAACGGCCTGGACGTCCTGGCCGCCGATAACGGCGAGGACGCCCTGAAAAAAGCCCTGGCCCGCCCGCCGGACCTGATCGTTTCGGATATTCTCATGCCGGTCATGGACGGATTCACCCTGTGCCGGCAGTGCAAGTCGGACGACAGGCTGAAAAGCGTGCCGTTCATCTTCTACACGGCCACGTATACCGCGGCCGAGGATGAAAAATTCGCCCTCGGTCTCGGCGCCGACCTGTTCCTGATCAAGCCCCAGGATCCGGAGCGGCTCATCCGGATCCTGCTGGAATTCATCGACCGAAAATCGCCGACCCGCAGCCTTTCCGCGAACCCGCTCGGAGAGGAAATGGAGTATTTCCGCGGGCACAACGCCGCGCTCTTCGTCAAGCTCGAGAAGAAAATGGCCGACCTGGAGATCGCCAACCAGAACCTGAAGGCGATGAAGGAGCGCTACCGGCTGAGCTTCGAGAACGCCTCGGACCTGATTTTTATGATCGGCGCGGACCTCAAAGTCCTCAACATGTCCCCGAGCATCGAGCGCATCCTGGGCTACGCGCCCGACGAGTTCGTCGGCCGGCCGGTCACGGCCCTCACCGGGCTTTTCACACCCGCTTCGTTCAAGCAGGCGCTGGTCGACGCCGGCCGGATTCTTCAGGGGGAGACGGTTTCCGGGGCGATTTATGAATTTGTCGCCAAGGACGGGACGTCCAAGTTCGTCGAAGTGAACGGATCCCCGGTCATCCACGAGGGCAATATCGTCGGCCTGATCTCCGTCGCCCGCGATATCACCGCCCGCAAGACCGCCGAAGAGAGGTTCAAGGAAAGCGAGACGCGATACCACGATCTGTTCGAATTTCTCCCGATCCCGGTCTATGAAATGGACTTGGAGGCCAATATCACCGCGGCCAACCGGGCGATCTATGATATTTTCGGGGGGACCGAGCAGGATATTAAAGAGGGCTTCAACGCCTGGCGGCTGGTCTCCCCGGAGGAAGCCGAGGTCTCCCGCCGGAACATCCAGCGGTTGATCCGGGGAGAGCAGGTCGAAGCGACGGAATACAGCTTTCGAAGGCTGGACGGATCGACGTTCCCGGCCATCGTGGTCTCCAATGTCATCACCGCCGAAGGCAAGCCGAAGAGAATCCGGGGCGCGATCATCGACATCACCGAGCGCAAGAAAGGCGAGGAGCGGATCAGCCGGACCCTCCGGGCCACTGTTCAAGCCATGGCCGCGGCCGTGGAAATCCGGGATCCTTACACGGCGGGCCACCAGCGCCGCGTGGCGGACCTGGCCTGGACCATCGCCATCGAAATGGGCCTTCCCCCGAACCTGAGCGACGGGCTCCGCCTGGCCGCGACCATCCACGACATCGGCAAGATCTCCGTCCCGGCCGAGCTGCTCAGCAAGCCGACGAAGCTGACGCCCCCCGAATTCAGCTTGATCCGCGGCCATCCCCAGGCGGGCCACGACATCGTGAAGGACATCGAATTCCCCTGGCCGATCGCCCGGATGATTCTCGAGCACCATGAGCGGGTGAACGGATCGGGGTATCCGCACGGCTTGAAGGGCGACAAGCTCCTGGCCGAATCCCGGATCATGATGGTGGCCGACGTCGTGGAAGCCATGGCCTCCAACCGTCCTTACCGTCCCTCCCTCGGATTGATCGCCGCCTTGGACGAGATCGACAAGAACAAGGGGATTCTCTACGATCCGGCGCCGGTCGAAGCCTGCGTTCGGCTGTTTAAAGAGAAAGGGTATATCTTCGACCGGCTTTTTGCTGAAGGCGCGTCCCGATTCGGGGATATTTAAGGTTATTTCTTTTCGGCCGTCCAGGAGACCGGGGGTTGAACCGAAATCGATCCTTGGGCGGAGGTCAGCGAGGAAAAAGTCGCGCTGATGGGAATAGGAACCGAGTAATAGCCCTGGATTTCTTCAGCTTCCGATAATGGCTTGGAAACATAGAGATTGAAACCGTCCTCGGATACCGTTGCGGAATCGGGCGCCGCGTAGGAGACGATTTCATTATTCGTGTTCCGGAAATCGATGCAGAACGACGTCACGGTATTGCTGGTGACCGTGAAAGAAACCGTGAGGCCTTGCGCCGTCGTTCCGGTCCATTCTCCCTGGTAGGTCGTGACCGTCGGTTCCGGCACCGGAGTCGAAGGGCCGACGATGCTCTCGCAGCTGAGGGCGGAGATAGTCAGAAAGATCGTCAATAGAGGAAAGATTAGCTTTTTCTTCATGATGTCACCCCACTATCATTCGCATTCCTTCTTCAACTTTAGGCTGGAAAAAACGGATTGTCAAGACGCGACGAGTGGAAAACGCGGCGGAAATGTCTCAGCCCTTGGCCGCGGAGCCGATGGCGAAGAGGGCCGGATGATCGCCCATCCGGACGTCCGGGCCGCGGACCATGCGCCAGGAATAAACGCCTTCCTTCAAACCGGGCCGGTTCCGAAGAAGCTCGATGGCCGCGGCGTTGCTCTCCAGGACTCCGAGGCGGAGAACCTCTCCCGCATTTTCGACTGCCAGGTGCTCCAGGAGCGGGCCGGCGTCTTCAGGATCGAGCGCGGCCAACGGTCCGACCGCGAGCAGACCGTCCCCCGGCCGGGCCATGATCCAGCCCGTGAGCCGGCCGTCTCTTTCTGAAACCAGGGCGAGCCGCGGATTTTGTTTAAGCCTCCGCCGCAGGAAAAAACTCCGGTCGTCGCCGAACAACTCACGGTCCAGGGTGCAGACGCGGTCCATATCCGCCGGTTCCATCCTCCGGATTCGGGGATGCCGCCGGCCTTCGATCATTCCCCTGAAGCGAAGCGATCGGCAGATCTTTCGGAATCCCATGATTTCGTAATAGGGGACCGCATTGAGATCGCCGTCCAGGAAGATATTGGCAAAGCCGGCCGCTTCCAGGCGGTCGAGCGCTTTTTGAAAAAGGCTCCGTCCGAGGCCGAGGATCCGCAGGTCGTCGCGGACGATCAGCTCGCCGATGAATCCGTTCCGGGCGTAGGACACGGCAATGCAGACTCCGGCCGTTTCGCCGTTTGCTTCAGCGATAAAGCAGCCGGCCGGATCGTGAGCCAGGAACGCCTCGAAAGCCTCGCGGCTCTCGCCGGCCCAGCCGGCGGCATGAATCAGGCCGACGGCGAAGTCGACATCCTCCGGCTTCATTTCGCGGATAAAAACGGCGGCGCGGGAATTCATCTCCCGCTCATTTTAACACGGTGATGACGGCGTTTCCCTTCCATGGCTTGCATCCCGCCGCCGACGCTTCTAGAATTCCGCCATGACCCGCCGCGAGGTCCTGACCTCAATCTGCCGGGACAAGCGCTGTCCGGAGCGGATGGGGCTTTTCGAGTGGTTCTGGCAGGACACCCAGGCCGAATGGGAAACCCAGGGCCTTCCCCCGGGAATCGATCCGGTCGCTTATTTCGGGCACGATATCCGGGAGATCAAGGGTTCCATGTTCCGGGTGACGGGACGTCCGGTCGACGACGTCGTAATCGAGGATAATGGCGAGACCGTCGTCAAGAGAAATGGCTGGGGCGCCCTCCACCGCGAATGGAAATCCAAGCCGGGAGTGCCCGAGCATCTCGGATTCGAGCTGACCGGCCGCCGCGTTTGGGAGCGGGAGTTCCGCGACCGCCTCCTCGTTCTTGACCGGGACCGTTTTTCCGACTGGAACGGCCTGAAGGCCGCCTACGCCTCGGCCATGGCCGAGGACCGCTTCGCCGTGTACCAGCAGATGCTCGTGGTCGAGATTATGCGGCGGGCCATGGGCGACGTCGTCTTCCTCGAATCCATGCTCCTTGACCCGGCCTGGATCCGCGATTTCTGCTCGGTCGTCACCGGCAGCATCATCCTCCATCTCGATCATATGATCAGCGAGATCGGAAAGCCCGACGGGCTTTGGACTTACGACGACATGGGCTACACCCGGGCGCCGTTCTTCTCGCCGGCGATGTATCGCGAATTCATCTTCCCCTGCCATCGCCGGATCGCGGATTTCTGCCGCGACCACGGACTGCCGTTCATCCTTCACGCCTGCGGCTATATCCGTCCTTTCTTACAAGACCTCTGGAAAGCCGGCGTCGACGTGCTCCATCCCCTGGAGGCTAAAAGCGGGCAGGATATCGCCGAATTTTCGGAAGCGGTCCGAGCCTGGGGCGGGGAGATGGCTTTCGCCGGGAATATGGACATTCGGGCCTTCGAGTCCAACGATCCGATGGTTCTTGAAGCCGAGCTCCTGCCGAAGCTCGAGGCGATCCGAAAGAAGCGGATCCCCTATATCTTCATGAGCGACCACTCCATCCCAAAGACCGTCCGCTTGGAGACGTATGAACGAGCCCTGGCGCTTCTTGACCGATACGGTGATTACGCCGGGGAGCAGGGATGATTCCGGCCGTCGCGCGAGGGGCTACCCCCGCCTCGAATTCTAGACGTCGATCGGTTTCGTCCCCGTGTCGCAAGAAGTCGTGCTTCCGATGTTTCCTCCCATTCCGCATACGACATGGGCGGAGCCGCCATCGGTACAGTTCCATTTGTTTTCGGTTCCGAAATTACAGTCCGTGCCTACGCCGCTTCCATCGGTGCAATTTCCCGCATATTCCGCCCCGGATCCGTCCAGGCAGAGAGGCTTGAAACCGGCGGACATGTCAAAAGACAGGGGCTTGGAATATCGCATGAAAAACCTCCTCTTCCATTCTCTGCGGGTATTATGGGGACGGGGGTGAAGAAATGTCAATCGATAGACGTGTTTTAGCCTTGCTTCGGGACCAGGGGGCCTATTTCATTTAAAGATTTCGGGCAGGTTCCGAACCCGGTAATCCGCATAGACAAGCCCGTCTTCCCTTTCCAAGACAACCGCGAATCCCGTCCGGTGGAATATCATCCGGTCGAAAGGAACGTCCTTGGGGTGTTTGAGGACATAGACGAATTTTCCTTCGGCATCGAAAACGTCGTACTCGGACTCCTCGATGCTCGTGAAGCGAAGAACGCCCAGGTACCCGTTCGGAAGGAGCCGGAATCCCCTCGAGACCACCATCACATCCGGGCAGATGTCGATTTTCCAATTGTCGGCGGGGCTGCGGACGTAACAGATTTTTTCTTTATCCTTGCGGCTCAGCTTGATAGCGCGGTGCGGTTTTTCGATGACAAAGAGGGTTTCGTTTTGAAGGTTTTTCACCTGGATTTGATAGGCGTTGTTCATCCCCCCATAGAAACGGCGGTTGACCGGATCAAAGATAAACCTGCCGCCCGGCGTGACCCAGATATTGGCGAAGCTGCGGTTGCCGGCGGGATCGCGATGCATCCCGACGCCGGATCCTCTGAAATATTCCGTCGTGGTGTTGCGCGGATCTCCGGGTCCGAAAAATCGTTCCAACACGATGCTTTCCGTGTCGCGCGTCCGTTCGCTCCGGAAGAAAAGATCCTTGTCCACGAAGCAATCGGCGTGTTGCCCCAGCTTGGTTTCTCCGAGATAGCGGCCGTTCCGGTCGAACCAGGCGACCTTGTTCGCATCCGAAACCCAGATCTCCCCGTTGCAGATCTGGGCTTGGATGCCGTCCGAGAATTCGCCCGGACCTTGTCCTTTTTTAAACAAGGGTCCCAGGTATTCCCCCCGGCTCGAATAGCGATGGGCTTCGGAAGTGTTGGGATCGTAAAGGATGATCAATCCGGATTCGTCCCTGGCGATATGGAAGAATTTCATGCCCACTTCGGGCTGTTGATAAGGATCGATCTCGATAATTTTATCCGCCTCGAGAACCACGGTTCCCTTGAGAGGCTTGTCGGCGTTGAGAATATGATTCACCCCGTCGATCTTCCTGACCTCGACCTGATCAAGTCCGCTTCCGACGATTCCTGTGGGAAAAAGAAATCCGCTCATGACCACAGCCGCGATCGTTTTCATGTTTCCGCTTGCTCCTCGATAGCTTTGCCCGGGATCATATACCAGGTAAACTCCGGGCGTAAAGGATTCGTTCCGCCGGGATCTCCCGCCGTCGCGCTTGACCTGAAAAATCAAAGGATGATATCAAAGGGCCATGAGCGAGAATCGATTCTGGGTCCGGTTCTTGCCCGGCGTTTTCCATCGCCGCCTCGACAATAGGCCCGGCCTTCAGAAAATCGTCTCCAACACGACCTGGCTCTTCCTGGAAAAAGCGGTCCACGGCGCCGTCGGCCTCCTGGTCATGGTGTTTATCGGCCGGTATCTCGGGCCGGAGGGCTTCGGCCTCTTCAATTATTCCCTTTCGATCGTCCTCATCTTCACGACCGTCGCCTCGCTCGGCCTCGACGGCATCGTCGTCCGGGACATCGTCCGGCGGCCGGACCAACGGGACGTTATCCTCGGAAGCGCCTTCCGAATGAAGCTCCTGGCCGGCCTCCTGGCCCTGGCCGCTTTGGCTGCGGCCGCCTTTCTGTTTCATGCCGGTCAAGCCCGCCTCCGCTCCCTGATCCTGATTATCGCCTCGGGGACGATTTTCCGGGCTTTCGACGTTTTCGATTTCTGGTTCCAATCTCAGGTCCAGGCCAAGTTTTCGGTTTTTGCGCGCGGCGCGGCGTTCCTCCTCATTTCCGGGGTCAAAATCGCCCTCGTTTTAACTTCCGCCTCGCTCGAGGCGTTCGCCTGGGCGACCGCGGCCGAGGCGGCCCTGGCCGGAGCGGGACTGGCGACTGCTTTCGTCGGCAGGGAGCGTCGCTTCCCCGTTTTAGGATGGAACTCCCGGGTGGCCGTCGATCTGCTGAGAGACAGCTGGCCGCTCATCCTTTCCGGCTTGATCATCATCGTCTTTCAGAAAATCGATCAGCTGATCCTGGGACAGATGAAAGGATTTTTCGATCTCGGTGTGTACGCTTCGGCCCAGAAGCTGATCGAAACGTGGAACTTTCTCCCGATTATCATCCTCTCGTCGCTCTATCCGGCCATGGTCCGTTTCAAGATGGAGGGCGACGCCCGGCTGAACGGCTTCGTCCGTAATATCCTGGCCGGATTCTTCTTCGCGAACCTTGCCGCCATCCTCTTCCTGGGCTTCTTTTCCAACGGCATCATGCGGATTCTCTTCGGCGGACGGTACATCGGGGCGGCCCAGCCTCTTTTCATTTTATCCCTCGGATCGATCTTTCTTTTTTCCTCGGCCGTCCGGGCCCAGATGTTTCTCATCCACAACCTGACGATCTACCATACGTACGCCGGCCTGATCGGGATCGCGACCCTGGTCGGCCTCAACCTGCTCCTCATCCCCCGGTGGGGGGCGGCGGGAGCGGCCGCGGCGAACGCCGCCAGCGCCTTCGTCAGCGGATATCTGACCTCGTTCCTCTTCCGTCCGATCCGTTTTATCGGCCGTCTTCAGTCCGGAGCGTTCCTTTTCAAGGTGGACTCCCGTGCCCCGCGCGCTTGATTACGGCCGCTACTACCGAAAATGGCACCCTGAGGGCGAACGCCATCTCCGGCAAATGATGCGGTACCACGATCGAACCCTTGGCCGTTTTCTTCCCGCGGCGGCCGCAAGCCGGATCCTGGAGATCGGCAGCGGAATGGGTTTCCTGTTGTCGCTGCTGCGGGAGAAGGGGTACGCCCGTTCGGCGGGCTTGGAGGTCGATCCCGGCCAAGCCGCGGCTTGCCGGGCCAAGGGGCTCGATGTCACCTTGGTGACCGATACGGAAGCTTATCTCCGGTCGAGACCCAAATCCTGGGATGCGGTCCTGGCCCTGGACGTCCTCGAGCATGTCCCGGTCGAAAAGACCGAGGTTCTTCTGGCCGCGATATTCGCCGCCCTGACTCCGGGCGGCCGGCTCATCGCCACCGTTCCCAACGCCGATTCCGGCTTGGCCTTCCGCTGGCGGTACAACGACCGAACGCACGCCGCCAGCTTCACCGATATCAGCCTGACCGCTCTTCTCCATGAAGCGGGATTTGCGAACATCCGGGTTTCCGGGGCCGGTTCCTTCCTTCGGCCGCGTCTTCCGTTCCTCCTCCGTCCGGCGGTCTTCCGGTGGCTCCTGCTCCGGACCGCCTGGGGATTCCGGCGTCTCGAGAAGATTGCCGAGCTGGGATGGCGGGAAGGGCGGCGCATGCCCCTGTCTCTCAATCTCCTGGCTGCGGCCGACAAGCCCCGGGCGTGAATTCCCCGATACTTTATGATATCTTTCCGGCCGAGGGAGATTCATGATCCGCGCGATGGAATATTCCCGGGTCTACGGGAAATGGCACCAATACGACCCGGCCCACATCCTCAAGCTTCATCGATATTTCAGGCGGACGACGGAACATCTTCTGCCACGCGACCGGGACGCCAGGATCCTGGAGATCGGCTGCGGGATGGGATTTTACTTGATGTTTCTCCGCGACCTCGGTTTCCGGAATATCGAGGGGATCGATATCGACCGGGGCCAGGTTCAAGGCTGCCGCGACCGGGGACTCAACGTCGCGCTCGTCGAGGATTCGGCCGCCTATCTCAAGGACCGTCCCGAATCCTATGACCTGATCCTGGCCTTCGACCTCCTCGAGCATCTCGTCCCGGACCGGGCCCTGGAGCTCTGCGGGCGGGTGTTCGACGGGTTGAAAAAAGGAGGGCGATTCCTGTCCACGGTCCCCAATGCCAGCAGCGCCCTGGCCGGGCGCCTGCGGTATATCTGCTGGACGCACCAGACGAGCTTCACCGAGCACAGCCTGGACTTCCTTCTTTATCATGCCGGATTCGATGACATCCGGGTTTTCCCTTCGGGCTCATTCCTTCGCCCGCGCCTGCCTTTCCTTGTCCGGCCGTCGGTTTTCCGCTGGCTGCTCTTGAAGGCCGTCCGATTCCCCAGGCGGCTCGAGATGATCGCCGAGCTGGGCTTGAAGGAAGGCCGGGCCGTTCCGCTGTCGCCTGAGCTTCTCGGAGTCGCCGATAAGAGATGACATCCCCCCGGGTTCATTCTTTCGACGTTTTCGACACTTCCCTTGTCCGGTCCTGGGCCCGGCCCGCGGATCTTTTCCTGGCGGCGGGGGAGGATCTCCGGCGCCGCGGGCTCATCCCGTTTTCCGCGGAACAATGGCGGACCCTGCGGATCGAAGCGGAGCGGAAGGCCCGCCGGCGTTCCCGCGCGGAGGAGACGACGCTCGAGGAAATCTACCGGATCCTTTCGGAAAAGACGGGCTGGACGGCCGAGCAGGGCGCGACCGCGATCCGCATCGAAACGGATTGCGAGGCGGACTCGCTGAGGCCGGCGGCCGCGGTCGCTGAACGAATCCGGGCGGCGCGCGCCGACGGAAAGCGCGTCGTTTTTCTCAGCGACATGTATCTTCCTTCAGAGACGATCCGCGGATTTCTTGCCGCCGCCGGCCTTTGGCGTAACGGGGACGGCCTTTACGTATCCTCCGAACGCGGGGTGACGAAAGCCTCAGGGCGACTGTACCAGGCCTGTCTCGACGGGGAGAACATTCCTCCCGGCGACCTTTTCCATCTCGGGGATAATGAACAAACCGATTTCCGCGTACCTCAGTCCCTGAACATCGCGGCCGAGCATTATTCTCCGGCGTCCTTGAACCGGTTCGAGAGGCGGATCGCCGATGATGTCCGCCTTCCGGCGCTTTTGCGGAGCCGGGTCGCGGGAGCCGCCCGGCAGGCCCGACTAACGATCGCCGGAAACAATCCGCAGGCGGACACGATCCGCGACGTTTCGGCGTCGGTCGCCGGGCCGGTTCTTCTCGGATATGTCTCCTGGTGTCTCTCCGAAGCGGGGAAAAGGGGGCTCAAGCGTCTTTATTTCGTCAGCCGCGACGGCCAGGTCCTCCTCCGGATCGCCGAGCGCCTCCGTCAGGCCCAAGGCCTCGCCCTGGAATGCCGCTATCTTTTCGGTTCCCGCCAGGCTTTTCATCTTCCGGCTCTGGAGGATTTCGGGGAGCGCGTGTTCGATTGGCTTTTAGAAGACACGAGCGTCCTCTCCGTCCGCTCGCTCTTCGGCCGCTTGGGGGCGAAACCGGAAGAATTCGCTGAGCAGCTCCAGGCGGCCGGATTTCCCGGGGGGACTTGGGACGCGAACATTCCCCCGAAAAGCCGAACCCGCCTGAGACCGGTGTTTGAGAATCCAAAGATCCTCCTTCGATTCCGGAGCGCCTCGGCCGGTGCCCGGGAGCTTCTTGTCGGCTACCTCCGGCAGGAGGGCTTATTGGACGGGACGCCATGGGGCCTCGTTGACATGGGCTGGCGGGGACGCCTCCAGAATTCCCTGAGCCGGACGTTGTCGGCGGCCGGCGTTTATCCGGATGCCGGCCTCACCGGATTTTATTTCGCTCTTTTCCATCCGGTCGCGCCGTTCGGGCGGGACCGCGTTTCGGTCTTTCTGGAGGGACCGGACGGCAAAGCGGCCGCGGCCGTCGTCCGGGATCACATCCCGGTTCTCGAGGTCTTCACCGCGGCCGACCATGGTTTGACGCTGGGATACCGGCGCGGTGCGGACGGCCGGGTGACGCCGGTTCTGAACGAGGATCAAAATGAGAAAGCCCTGGCCTGGGGGCTCGAAATCCAGCAGGCGGCCGTCGTCAAATTCGCGGAGGAATGGACCCGGGCGGCTAAACGCGAACCCGGTTCCGCTTCCTTCTGGATCGCCGTCGCGCGGGACCTTCTCGGGCCTTTTCTCCTTAGCCCCACGGCGGCGGAAGCGGCCGCCTACGGCGAATATCTCCATTCCGAGGATCAGGCGGATCAGGTTCATCATCGGCTGGCTCCACCCATCGCCGCCCGCCGGTTTTGGTCCTGGTGTTTCTTCAAGGGGCCTCTGGTATCGCGGGTGACGTGGGTCGAAGCGTCGGTTCGAAGATCGCTTCGCGGCTCGGGCTTTTTTCTGGCCCTGGTCAGAATTAAAAGCGCGATCCGGCGCTTGCCCGGCCGGGGGAGAGCCCGGTGAAAATCCTCTGGTTCGCCCGCCTTTACGCCGATATCGACCGGTTTCACTTGACGACCTGGCGGGAAATGGGCCGGTGTCTCCGGGAGCAAGGCCATGAGGTTCAGATCGCCCTGGCCGGGCCGGGGGCCGAATCGGAGCCGGGATTTTTCCCGGTCCCGGCGAGCCGGCATTCCGGCTTCCGCATGGTCAGCTTCTGGCGGGCGGGCCGGGCCGAGTTTCGCCGCCGGATGCGCGACTTCGATCCCGACGCGGTCATTCTCGACGTCTACACGTTCTGGTTCGCCGGGGGGAAAGGCCGTGGAAAAACGAGGCCGCGGATCATTCTCGATAATCGTACGCCCGTCTATCACGCGTCGGAGGACGCCTCGGCGATTGTGCGCGCTCTTTTTAAACCGTATCTGAGGAGATGTTATACCCGAGTGGGGCGGAGCTTTTCCGGCGTCACGGCCATCAATGAATTCTATCGCAATCTTCTCGTTCGCGAATACGGCTTCGATCCGGCGACCATCGGCGTCTGGGGATCGGGCTTCGATCCGGTACGATTTTTCCCCGGCGACGGCCGAAAGGCCTTGCGGCCGTCGGAGGGAAAGGGCCGGTTCGTTATTCTCCAACATGGAGAGCTGTCCTGGAACCGCGGCCTCCTGGAATCCGTCGAGGCGATGCGCTTCGTCAAGAGCGCGGACGTCGTTTTGCATTTCGTCGGGGACGGCCCGGCCCGGCCGGCGCTCCAGGCCTTGGTGGACAAATACGCTCTCGGGGATAAAGTCTTCCTTAAACCGGCTGTCCCATACGGGGAGATTCCGGACATCATCCGAAGCGCGGATTGCGGGCTCATGGCCTATCCCGCCGGCGTCTATTGGAACGCCAATAATCCGATCAAGCTGCTCGAATACCTGGCCTGCGGCAAACCGGTGATCGTAACGGCGATGGATACGTTCCGGAGCGTCCTGGGCGAACGGGGCCGGGCCGTCGTCATCGACGATAACGCCCCGGCCCGGATTGCCGCGGGGATCGACGAATGCCGCTGGCGTCTCGGAGCGGATCCGGAATGGGGGCGCGAGAACGCCGTCCTGGCCCGGGCCGATCATACCTGGGCGCGTCAAGCGGAACGTCTTGCGGAATTCCTCTCGAAAGTCCGGCCATGAACCGCAACCTGACCGTCATCGATCCCTTCGATCCTCTCGGAAACAAGGTCGGCGGAGCCGAGACGTACCTCAAGGCCTTCCTTCGTTATCTGCCTTCCGATTTCAATCTCCGCTTTATGGGATTGACGTCGGACCCGGCGCGCCGGCCGTCCCGGACCTGGACGACGGTCCGGCTGCGGGACCGGTCGTTCGATTTTTATCCCCTTTTGACCGTCCGCGATGAGAATGTCAGGGGACGGATTCCCCTTTCCTTCCGCTTTTCCCGCCGTCTCCGGGCGGCTCGCTCCGTGATTCCACCGGGAGCGCTTGTCTTCAATCGTTTCGAATCCGCCTGGGCGGTGCGGAAATCGGACCACCCCAAGCTCGCCTTCATCCATAACGACATCCCTCGCCAGATCCTGGACCGCGGCGGGGAGGTCCTGTGGAGCCGGTTTCCCCGGCTTTTCCTGAAAATCGAAAAACGTCTCATCCCCGCCTTAGACTTTGTCTATACGCCCTGCGCCTCGAGCGTCGAGCATTTCAAAAGCCGTTTTCCGGAAATGGCCCGGGCCGGGAGGATCCGGGTCGTGGAGTCCCTGTTCGATCCGGACATCTTTTCCCCGTCGGATGCGCCCAAATCGGACCTCCGGCGGAGGCTGCTTCCGGAGCGGGAGGAATTCCAGGCCGAGACGAAATGGGTGCTGTTCTCCGGCCGGCTCCAGGAGCAAAAAGCGCCTCTCCGCCTGATCGAATCCTTCGCCGAGCTCCATCGGCGCGAATCCCGGGCCCGCCTCGTCATCGCCGGAACCGGAAATCTCCTGGACGCGGTGAAATCCGAGATCGCCGGCCGATCCCTAGATCGCTGGGTTCATCTGGCCGGACGCGTCGACCAGGCGGTCCTGCCCGATTATTACAGGGCGGCCGATGTCCTTGTCCTCACCAGTCTCTACGAAGGGATGCCTTTCTGCGTTTTCGAAGCTCTGAACTGCGGCCTTCCGGTCGTCTCGACCAAGGCGGGAGACATCGGCCGGGTCGTGAGAAACGGCTTTTCGGGGGAAGTCATTCCGGTCTACAACCCCGGGGCCGTTGCGGCGGCGCTGGAGGGCGTGCTGAGCCGGCCGGAGGTTTACCGGCCTGAAAATTGCCGGGAATCGGTCGCCGAATTCACACCCGACCGGATCCTGATCCCAGTTTATCAAACCCTGCGGGATCTTCAGGACGGACGGAGGCCGGAGGGACGATGACGCGCTTCCGGCGGTTGAAAAGGAGCCTCTGGGCTTGGAAAATCCGGACGATGAGCCGCCGCTTTCCTTCCCGGATCCGGCATCATGTCCGGAATATGACCGCGGCCATCGCCGCCGGACCGTCCCGCCGTCGGACCGCTCTTCCCCTGGAACGGATCAAGCATCTCCATATCATCCTGAGCCTGAAATGCAACCAGCGCTGCCGGATGTGCTACCAGGCGGATTTCCATCGCGACCTGGATCCCGAAATCTGCCGGCGGAAGCTTCTCCCGGTTTATCCGCATCTCGAGGAAATCATCCTCCAGGGCGGCGAACCGACGGCGATCGCCGGCACCCGTCCGTTCATGGATTTCGTCCTCGGCATCAATTCCCGGGTCCGCTTCAGCTTGATGACCAACGGCATGCTCTTCGATCGCGGGTGGGCGGAGCTATTTTGCCGGCATGGCCGGCTGGTGAATTTTTCCCTGAACGCGGCCGGTCCCGAGACGTACGCTCGCGTTTCCCGGACGAAGCATTGGCCGCGGATCGTCGATAACCTGGAAACCCTTGTCGGTCTCCGCGGCCCGGACTCGACCCCGGAAATCGCGATAAGCTTCGTCATCCTCGAGGAGAATATCGGAGAGCTGGGCGCCTTTATTGAGCTCGGCCGGAGAATCGGGGTGGACCGGGTCCGGTTTTTCTTCGATCCGCACTTGTTGCCCGAGGACGGGGACGCGGTCCGGAAGGCGCTTGACGGAGCGGCAGCCGTCCGGCTCGCGGCCGGCTCCCTCCGGGTGGAAGGGCTGGAAAGGTTCGAAGCCGTCTATTTTCGCAAGCCGGCGGACGCCCCGACCTGTTCTTCTCCGTTCGACACGTTGTTTGTCGACGCCGGAGGGGAAACCGGATTGTGCTGCCAGATGACCCGCCTGATCGGGGATCTGCGATTCTCCGCCGTGGAAAAAATCTGGAACGGGGCGCCCGCGGCCAGGATCCGGCGGGCCTTTCGGAAAGGCGATTACCGTTATTGCGGCTATTATTGCCGCCCGTTGCCATGATCTTCGTCACGGTCGGCCTGGAGAAGTTTCCCTTCGACCGGCTGATCCGCGTCCTGGACCAGGCCGTGCGCCGGGGCGAGATCGGGCCGGACGTCTTCGCCCAGATCGGGACGTCCGCCTACGAGCCCGTTCATTTCCCCTGGACCCGGCTCCTTTCCGACGACGAAATCGCCCAACGGATCCGGCAGGCCGACATCATCGTTTCCCACGCCGGCGTCGGATCGTACCTGAAATGCCGGGAGCTGGGAAAAATCCCCATCCTGTTTCCGCGCCGGGCCGCCTTCGGAGAGCATGTCGACGACCATCAATCGGAGTTTGTGGAGAAGATGGCCTACGACGAATCCCTTCTCGGGGCCTGGGACGAAAAAGAGCTCCTTTCCCATATCCGGCATTTCCCGGAGATCGTCCGCCGGTTCGAGGAGCGGAAAACCCTTCCCGGGAGCGGCAGCCTCGTCGCCCGCCTGAATTCCCTCGCGCCGCTTCCGGCCCCCGGCTCGAAGGCCGTGAAGCCGAAGCTTTGCCTGGTTTGCTCGTCCGGCGGGCATTGCGCCGAGCTTCGGTTTCTCCGGGACTTCTGGTCTGTCCGGGACCGTTTCTGGGTGACGTTCGAAGGCAAGGATGCCGACGGCCCGTTGAAAGGCGAGCGGATTCTCTACGCCCATTCCCCGACGAACCGGAACTTGAGGAATCTTGTCCGCAATACGCGCCTGGCCTGGCGGATCCTGCGAAAGGAGAAGCCGACTTGCATTGTCTCGACCGGGGCGGGCGTGGGCGTGCCGTTTATCTATATCGGCCGGATCTTGGGAATCAGGACCGTTTTCATCGAGACGATGTCCCGCGTCGAGCACCTCTCGCTCTCGGGCCGGCTGGCCTATCCCGCGGCCGGAATCTTCCTGGCCCAATGGCCGGAGCTGGCTCGGAAGCACCGGAAGGCAGAATTTCACGGACAGGTCATCTAACCTGCATTATTCATAAAAATTTCATGATTCTTATAAATATTTTGTAATCAACAAGATATTCTCAGTGAGTTTTTACCCTGCGGGTGAGCCGATATGGCCACGGCTGCTTTGTTGCGAAGGGTTCGCAGTGCGACTAGCACAGCTTCACCCTCCGCGCCTCGCATCCGTAGCCATCTCGACTCATGAATAATGCAGGTTAACCTGCACTGTTCGTCCGGCCGAGCGCCTTAAGAAAAGGATCGCGAATGGGGCCGAGGGGCTCGTCCGGGAAATATGCCCGAAGGATCCGGGTCCGATGGGCCATGGTCCAGCGAACCAGGGCCCGGCTTTCGCGGTGGTCGAGGACGGCTCCGACGGTTTTCCAGACCGGCGCGAACAATTTTCCGGCGACGATCGCCCAGGCCGGCTTCCCGTTCATGAGCCGGAGGATCCGGCGGGGAATCCGGCGGCCGGAAAGCCAGAGAAGGAACCGGTAATAGGTCTTTTCGAGACGGACGAGGCTCTTTTCCGGATCCAAACGGCGGGGATCGATCCGATTTTCGGCCAAAGCCCGCCGGGTGATTTCGGTTCCGGGAAAGAAGGTCAGTGAATAGACCGCCGTCTGGAACGGCCGGGGGAGGCCGGCCAGCAGGGCGATCGTCTCTCGTTGATCGGCCCGCCGTTGGAAGATCGGGTCGATGATGACGTCATAGACCGGACGGCGGATGATGTCCCGGTATTCGTGGAGCATTCCAGCCGCGGCCCGGATCCTCTCGGCCGAATCGCCGCGACGGTAGAGATCCTGGATTCGGTTGCTCCCCGACTGGATTCCCACCCAGACATAGCGGAGCCCGGCCGCGACGAGGGCCTCCATTTTCCGCTTGCTCAAGGTCGAGGGGCTGGCGCAGGCGAAAAACGGCAGGCCGATCCGCCGCCGGTAAACCCGGGCGAATTCCTCGATCGCTTCGTCGGACGCGGAGAAAAAGGTGTCGTCCATGAAGGCCGTTTCCGTGACGAACGGCATCGCCCGGCGCAGGACTTCGATCTCGTCCGCGATGCGTTCCGGGCTCATCCGCCGGACCTTCGACCAGTCGGGATAAAGCTCCCGGTAAACGGAATTGCCGCAGAAGGCGCAGCGGTGGGGACAGCCGCGCGTGGCCCAGATGTGGTATGCGGAGCCGTTTCCGAAGGTGTATCCGTCGGTTAAATGCCAGGCCAAAAGCGGCGTAGTCAAGGGCACGAGGCGTCCGTCATGGAGGACGAAGTGATCCTCCGGCCCGTAGTCGGGGAAAGGCAGGGCGTCCAGCTCGGTGACGAGGGGATAAAGCGAATTTCTTTCGACCTGGCCGTCCCCTGCCCGACGGGCCAGGTTGGGGATGTCCCGGATCTCCTCTCCCCGGCTCAACCGGCCGGCCAGCTCGACGATCAGCCGCTCGCCTTCGCCGACACAAACCAGGTCGGCGTGCCCGAGGCAGGATTCGGGATCGACGGTGGGATGGATCCCGCCCCAGATCACGGGAGCCGCGATCTTCCGTTTCAGCCGGTTGGTCATGTCGGCGACACGGGGAAAATGCAGGGTCGAACAGGTGATTCCGACGAGTCCCGCGCCGCCGCAAAGGTCCGCGAGTTGTCCGAGCTGCTCTTCCGAATAGCGAAGAACGGGTTGTCGGCCCGGGATCGGCTCGACTTCTTCGGCGAAGGGCAGGAAGATCATTCGCACGGAATGACCGGCCTGCTTGAGGCAGGCCGAAAGCGTCCGCAAGCCGTAAGCGATGAGGCTCCCGTGGGGGGAGATCAGGACAACGCGCATCAGGCCGAGGGCCGCTCCAGGGGGAGGCGGACGATGAACGTCGAGCCTTTTCCTTCCTCGCTCCGGACGTCGATCGTCCCGCCATGGAGCTGGACGATATGCTTGACGATCGCCAGGCCCAGCCCCGTGCCGCCGAGAATCCGGGAGCGCGACTTGTCCACCCGGTAAAACCGCTCGAAGATCCGGTCGCGGTCGGCCTCGGGGATGCCCACGCCGGTATCCTCGACCTCGATGACCAAGGTCCCCGCATCCGGCCGCAGGCCGATCGTGACGCCGCCTTTATCGGTGTACTTCACGGCGTTGTCGACGAGGTTAATGAGCAGCTGCTCGAGGAGATAGGCATCGGCCCGAATAAGCGGCAGGCCCGGGGCGGAACGAAGGGCAAGGCTGATTCCCTTGGCCTTGGCCCGGCCGTCGTAAAGCCCGGCTACCCGCCGGGACAGGGCTTCGGCGTCCAGGTCGCCGACGTCCAGGCGGACGCCGGTCGATTCAAGCTCGCCCAGCTTCAGGAGATCATCGACGATGGCCCGCATCCGGATGACATGGCGGCGCAGGATGTCCATGGCCGCGGGATCGTGGGCGCCCCGGTCCTCCTCGAGAAGCTCCACGGCTCCGGCGATCGCCGTGAGCGGCGTCCGGAGCTCGTGGGAGGCGTTGACGATGAAATCCCGCTTCATGTCTTCGACCCGCCGGCGGTCCGTGAGGTCGTGGAGGATGAGAGCCAAACCGTTCTGGGCGGGGAGGTAGCTGACCGCGGCCAGGACCTGGCGTTCGCCGATTTTTATCTCGGCGTTCCGGGAGGTTTTTTCCGCGCGCGCCCGCCCGAGAAGCTCCTGCAGGGCGCCGCTCCGGATGACTTCCCAGTAATGCGCCCCTTCGGATGTCACGGCCGGGCAGAGCGATCGGAACGCGGCGTTGGCCACGATGATTCGTCCGTCGGCGTCGATGACGGCCAAACCTTCGCGAATCGCGGCGATGACGCTGTCGACTTCCTCCTTGCGCCGGACCAGGGCTTCAAACTGCCCGTCCAGCCGCTCGGTCATGGAATTGAATCCGGCGGCCAAGGCTCGGAACTCATCCCGGCGGGAGACGTGGACCTTGGCTTTGTAGTCGCCGCCGGCGACTTTTTCAGAGGCCCGGACGAGGGCCTGGATCGGCCGGGTCAGGTGAAGGGCGAGCAGGAGAGCGCCCAGGAGAGCCAGGCCGGTGACGATAAGGACGGCCCGGAAAATTCCGCCCCGCAGTTGGGATAAGAGCGTGTCGACGTCGCGGGAAAAAAGGCTGAAGCGGAGGACCGCCCGGATCGATCCGTCCGGATTTTTCAGGGGAATCCCGACGTAGATCATGCGGTCCTCGACCGTGTAGCTGAACCGTTCGGATTTTCCGACTTTTCCTTCCAGGGCTTCGGCCACCTCGGGGCGGTAGCGATGGCTCTCCATGGTGGCGGGATCGCGGTCAGAATCGGCCAGGACTTTTCCGTCGGGGGCGATGATCGTGATCCTCGCCTGCGTCTGGCGTCCCTCGTCCTGGAGGAATTTCTCCAGGGCCTCGGCCGGCCCGTCCAGCAGTCGGAGGACGTCCGCCGAGATCGCCCGCCCGAGATGTTCGAGCTCGCCGGCTAGCGTCCGGTCGTAATGGGTCCGGAGGATGGAAAAAGAAAAAATCGATGTCAACGCCGCCAGGAATAGGATTAGGGCGCCGAAGCCGAGGAAAATTTTCAGAAACAGGCCTTTGCTTTTCATGATTCGACCTTATATCCCACGCCCCTGACATTCTTGAGGAACCGGGCGGCGTCGCCCAGCTTCTCCCGGAGGTTCTTGATGTGGACGTCGATCGTCCGGTCGAGGACGATTTTTTCGTTTCCCCAGATATGGTCGAGGATTTGATCGCGGGTGAATACCCGGCCCGGCTTCGAGGCCAGCAGATAAAGGAGCTTGAATTCGGTCGTCGTCAGCTCGACCGGCGTCCCCGAGAGACGGACCTCGAACCGCTCCGGATCCATCTCGATCGCGCCGCCGCCGATCGAGATCCGGACCGGGGCCATTTCCGGCCGGCCCCTTCGGAGGACCGCCCGGATTCGGGCGGCCAGCTCCTTGAAGGCGATCGGCTTCACGACGTAGTCATCGGCCCCGAGCTCAAGTCCCAGGACCCGGTCGGTTTCGCCGCCCTTGGCCGTCACCATGATGATCGGGATCGCCTGCCAGGCGTCGTTCCGGCGGATCGTCCGGCAGACATCCAGGCCGTCGGCGTCGGGCAGCATCAAGTCGAGAAGGACCAGGTCGGGGGCGGATTTCTCGAGGGACCGGAGAAAGCTCGAAGCATCCGGAAAGGCCGTGACTTTGAATCCCTCCCTCGTTAAAACCTGGACGGCCATTTTAGCCAAGTCGGGCTCATCCTCGACCAAGGCGATTTTCTCGTTCATCGGGCGGCTCTTCCCGGCCCTTTTATAACCCAAATCCGGGTTGACGGCAAACGCCTTCATCCGAATCGGCCGGTGATGTAATCCTCGGTCATTTTGTTATTCGGGGCGGTGAAAATCGTTTTTGTTTCGTCGAACTCAATGAGCTCTCCGAGCATCAGGAAGGCGGTATAGTCCGAAACCCGGGCCGCCTGCTGCATGTTGTGGGTGACGATGACCACGGTATAGTTTTTTTTGAGCCGCTCGATCAGGTCTTCGATCTTGGCCGTGGCGATCGGATCGATGGCCGAGCAGGGCTCGTCGAACAGGATGACCTCGGGTTTAACGGCCAGGGCCCGGGCGATGCAGAGCCGCTGCTGCTGGCCGCCCGAGAGGGCGAAGGCGTTGTCCTTCAGTCGGTCCTTGACCTCGTCCCAGAGGGCGGCTTCCCGAAGGCTTTTTTCGACGACCTCCTCGAGATGCTCCCGGGACCCGGCCATCCCGTTGATCCGGAGGCCGTAGGCCACGTTGTCGAAGATGGATTTGGGGAACGGGTTGGGTTTCTGGAAGACCATGCCGATGCGCTTGCGGAGCTCGACCACATCGATTCTCGGTCCGAGAATGGTCGTTCCGTCCACCAGGATGTCTCCGGTGACGCGGGCGCCGGGTACGACGTCGTTCATCCGGTTCAAGGTCCGGATGAACGTGGATTTCCCGCAGCCCGAAGGTCCGATGATGGCCGTCACCTTTTTTTCGTGGCAGGCGATGTTGAGGTTCTTCAAGGCCTGCTTGGGGCCGTAGAAGAAGTCCAGGTTTTTGGCTTCGATTTTCGGAAGGGTGCTCATGTCAGTATCTCTTGGTGCGGCGGCGGAGCCGATAGCGAAGGACGACCGCCCCGAGGTTGAGGCCGAGGACGAGAGCAATCAGGACCAGGGCCGTCCCGTAGGCCAGGGGGCGGACCTTGGCGATATCGTGATGCTGGGTGGCCATGATGTACAAGTGGTAGGGCAGGGCCATGAACTGGTCCTTGATCGATTGCGGAAGAATCGGCAGGGCAAACGCCGCCCCGGTAAACATGATCGGAGCGGTTTCGCCGGCCGCCCGGGCCAGGCCGAGGACTGTTCCGGTCAACATGCCCGGAAGGGCATATGGGAGGACGTTGGTCCTGATGGATTGCCATTTGGACGCCCCGAGGGCCAGGGCCCCTTCTCGGTAGGAATTCGGGACGGTCTTCAAGGCCTCCTCGGAGGCGGTGATCGTCCAGGGGAGGGTCAGAAGCCCTAAGGTCAGGCCGGCTGAGAGGATGGAGGTTCCGAATTTAAAGATGTTGACGAAAAGAATCACGCCGAACAGGCCATAGACAATCGAGGGGACGCCCGAAAGATTGCGGATGGAGAGCCGGATGAGCCGGGTCAATCGGTTTTTCCGGGCGTATTCGTTGAGGTAGATGGCTGCGCCCATGCCCAGGGGTACGGCCAGGACGGCCGTGATCAGGGTCACGATCAGGGTGCCATAGATGGCCGGAAAGATTCCGCCCTCGGTCATCCCCCGCCGCGGCGCCTGGGTGAGAAATTCCCAAGAGATGGTCCCCGCGCCTTTGGATCCGATGTCGGCAAGAATGAAGATGAGGATGAGCAGGACGAGCCCCAGGGCGACTCGCAGGCCGAAAAAGCCGACCGCCTGGGCAACCGCTTTTTTCGCCTGGAGACGGATGGTCATTGTTCCCGCTCCTGGTATTTGCGGAGGACGACGTCGGCCGCCATATTGACGAGGAACGTGAGGATGAACAGGACGAGGCCGACGGCAAAGAGCGCATAGTAATGGGTCGTAAAGTAGGGCACTTCCCCCAGCTCGATGGCGATATTGGAGGTCATCGTCCGGACCGAATCAAAGAAGCCGTGGGGAAAGGCCCGGGCGTTCCCGGTGGCCATCAGCACGGTCATCGTTTCGCCGATCGCCCGTCCCATGCCGAGCATGACCGCGGCGATGATGCCGGACAGCGCCGCCGGGAATTTCACCCGAAGGAGCGTCTGCCAGCGGGAGCCGCCCAGGGCCAGGGACCCTTCGCCGTAGGATCGGGGAACGGCTGAAAGGGAATCTTCCGAGATGCTGATGATCGTCGGGAGGGACATGATCGCCAGAAGAATGCTTCCATTCAGGGCGTTTAAGCCGTTGCTCCGTCCGGTCAGATTGCCCAGGGCCGGACCCAGGATCACGATCCCCAGAAAACCGATGACAACTGAAGGGATCCCGGCCAGGATCTCGACCACAGGTTTGACGATTTCCCGCACCCGCCAGTGGGCGACGTCGGAAAGATAAGCCGCCACCGCCAGGCCGACGGGGACGGCCAGAACCATGGCCCCAATGGTGACGAGGATGCTGCTGACGATCTGGGTCAGGATGCCGTAGCTGGCTTTTGTCGGCGAGGTTGGGTCCCAGAGGGTTCCGAAAAGGAATTCTTTCAGGTTGACCTCCCGGAACGCCGGCACGGCCGAAGAGAGGAGGAGGGCGAAGATGCCGACAAGGATCAGGATGGCGATGATACCGTTGAGGAAGAAAAAAGCCCGGACGGCCTTTTCCTTGAGATTTCGCAGCCTTTGTTTGGTCATATTCAACCCCTTTCGGGATTCCGATCGGCGAGATCCGCAGCCGGAGAGAGAGTTTGGAGAGGCGCCCCGTCGGGCGCCTCTCCGAGGTCCGGGCCGGGGACGTTAGCCCCGGACCCGCGCCTCTTCATGGCTGCGAACCTCACTTGAGGTTCTTCTGATTCTGTTCCTGAAGATTCGCTCCGACGGTGTAGAAGCCTTCCCGCTCGATGATCTTCTGGCCCTCGGCGCCGATAATGAACCGGATCAGGGCGGCGGCGACGGCTTTGGGAGTTCCGTTGGTGGCCATCCAGAGAGGCCGGGAGATCGGATAGTTGCCGGTGTCGACGGCTTGCTTATCCAGCGGAGAATAGGCTGTTGCGCCGGCGGTCTTGTTGATGGTGAGGATCTTCAGGCCCTTGAGGGATTTACCGGTGGCCTTGTCGACCACGTAGCCCACGCCGACGTAGCCGATTGCGGCTTCGTCGGCCAGGACGCCCTCGATGATCTGGGCGTTGCCGTTCATTTCCTTCATATCGGTCGAATACGGCTTGTTGCCCATGACGTGTTCCATCAGGAAGGTATAGGTGCCGGAGTTGGACTGCCGGCCGTAGAGGGAGATCTTCATTTCCGCTCCGCCGACGCCCTTCCAATTCTTGACCTCGCCCCGGTAGATCGCGCCGACCTGTTCCATGGTCAGCTGGGCCAGGGGATTCCTTTCATTGACGATGATGCTCAATCCGTCGATGGCCACGGCGAAGAGGCGGGGCTTGACGCCTTTTTCAAAGGCCAGGTCGAGTTCCTTGGCTTTCCAGTCACGGGAGCTGTTGGCGATGTCGCAGGTCCCGTTGATCAGGGCGGTGATGCCCGTCCCGGAGCCGCCGCCGAGGACGGCAACCGGCATTTTCGGGTTCTTGGCCATGAATTCCTCGGCCAGGATCTGGGCCAGGTTGACCATCGTGTCCGAGCCCTTGACCTGGAGCATCTTGGTCTGGGCGGAGAGCAGGATCGGGGTGAAGATCACGGCCAGGGCGAGCCCGAGAAGGACCAGCCACCGGATGATTTTCTCATTCATTGCGTTATCTCCTTTTATTTCGTTTCAGAAGCTCATAAAGAGGGTCATATTGAGAACCACGTCGCCCTTGCGGGCGTCGTTGTACTTGTAGATCCAAACGTTGGGCTGAAGCTTCCAAGTGGCTTGCATCGGCGTCCAATCGAATCCGGCGATGATGAGCCCGATCTCGTCGTCGGCCTTGGTGTTGTTCGGCTCATAAGAATCGTACCGGGCGAAGAGGGCCAGCTTGTCGGGGACGATCTTGTACGTCCCGAAAATCGACCAGCCGGAGGGTTTGTATTGTTTCAGGTCGGCGTTGAGATAGGTCTCGTTCTTGTAGGAGAACCATTCGAACGAGACGTTGAGGTTGCTGATCATGTCGAAGAGGACGTCGACCTTAGTCGTCACGGCCTTCTTGCTGTCCGTTTGCTTTTCGTAATCGAGGTAGCCGACGATATTCAAGCCGGCCGCCGGGACGAACTGGAGGTATCCGCTGAACTTCTTGAATTTGTCGGTTTCGGCATGGGAATAGGCGGAGCCGTTGTGGACGGCGAGGCCGAACCGCAGCTGCCGGAGGAGGGTCCCTTTCCAGGACACCCCGATATCGGCCGAAGTGGCGTCGACCTCGACCCCGGTGATGTCTTTGTAGCCGTCGAGCAGCGTTTTGGCCACGGAGCGGTAGCCCCAGCGGTCCTCGGCCAGCTTGAAGGCCAGGGTCTCGATCATTCCGACGTTGACCTTGGACTGGAGGAAATCGTTGCTCCATTCGAGATAGAGATGCTTCATGAACGGCCGGAGCTTGTCGTCAAATTTTGTTTTCTTATTGGTGAAATCGACGGAAGTGATATTGGCCGTGTTGTCGGCGTCGAACCTGAAGCGGAACTTCAGGGAGTCGCTGATCTTGTTTTCATAGGTGAAGTAGGCCCGGCGGAAGTGGAACTTGTTCGTCAGGGAGTTGGACGTCAGGTATCCGTCGGTCGTCACGAAGGTCGTGTAATCGAAGTAAACGGTCGTACCGAATGTCTGGGGGGGCGGGGTGGTCGTTTGGGCGAAGGCGGAGAATCCCGCGGCCAGGACGGTCAGGACGATCAGGACGGACATTTTTTTGAGGCGCATCTCGTGTGAGTCTCCTTTTTTGGTTTTCATCATCGACAGGGTAAATCCGCCCGGTGAAGAATGTGTGAAGGACGGATGAAATGATCGTGAAATCCTTGTTTTATATGGCAAAACGCGGGTATACTTGCGCTCTCATGGCCACCGGCCGAACCGTTTCCTTCCGGAGGGAATCCCCATGCGTCTTCATCCGTCCTTGAAGTCCGTCCTTGTCCTGGCTCTGCTTGTCTTGATCCCGGTTTTTTCCGTTTCGGGCGGCCAGGCTCCCGGGGCGAAAAAGCCCTTAAGCTACGACGCCTACGATGGCTGGCGGTCCATCCAGGGAACGCAGCTGTCCCGGGACGGCCGCTGGCTTGTCTACGCCCTCGTCCCCCAGGACGGCGACGGCGAGCTCGTCGCCCTGGACTTGAAAGCGAACAAGGAATACCGGGCCGCCCGCGGCCGGCAGCCGGTGATCACGGTCGACGGCAAGTATGTCGCCTTCACCATTTCACCGGTCAAAGCCGAGGTCGACAAGGCCAAGAAGGATAAAAAGAAGCCGGAGGAACAGCCGAAAAACGCCCTGGGCATCATGGACCTGGCCACGGGCCAGGTCACGACGGTCGAAAGAGTGAAAAGCTTTAAAGTTCCGGAGGAGTCCGGAGCCTCGATCGCCTACCTCCTCGAAGCCCCGCTCCCGAAACCGGGAGAAAAGAAGGACGAGGCGAAGAAGGAAGAAGCCAAAAAAGAGCCCGAGGTCAAGCCGGAGGCGAAGCCCGAACCCAAGAAAGAAGAAGCAAAAGCCGAGGAGGCGAAGAAGCCGGAAAAAAAGAAGGAGCCCGGAACCGAGCTTGTCGTCCGGCAATTCGCCAACGGCCAGGAGGTCAAGATCCCCGACGTCGTCGAATATCTCTGGAACAAGCCGGGAACGCTGCTGGCCTGTTCCGTATCTTCTAAGACCCCCGAAAACGACGGGGTCGTGGCGTATGATGTCGCGAAGGCCAAGAATATCTATTTGATCCGCGGACTCGGCAACTACAAGAACCTGGCCTTCGATGAAAAGGGCGGGCAGCTGGCCTTCACCAGCGACCGGGACGACTACAAGTCCGAGAAATCGATCTCCAAGCTCTATCATTGGCCGGCGGCGGCGCCGGCGGCCATCGAGATCGTTCCGGCCTCGGCCGCCGGCTTCCCCGCGGGGATGGCCGTGAGCGAAAACGGCCGGGTCCAGTTCTCCAAGGACGGAGGGAGGCTGTTTTTCGGCCTGGCCGCTGTTCCCAAGCCCGAGCCCAAGGACGCGCCCGAGCCGGTCAAGGTCGACATCTGGAACTGGCAGGACCCCTACCTTCAGCCGATGCAGAAATCCCAGGCCGAGCAGGAAAAGAAGCGGACCTTCATGGCGGTCATGCATCTCGGCCCGAAAGAGAAGAAATTCGTCATGCTGGCATCAACCGATCTTCCTGAGATCACTCTCTCGGAGGACGCTAAAGTCGCGATCGGGACGTCGGACTTGCCCTACCGGCAGCTCGTCTCCTGGGACCGGAGTTATGATGATATCTATCTCGTGGATGTCGGAACGGGGGCCCGGAAGAAGGTTCTGGAGAAATCCCCCAACGGCGCCCGCCTGTCTCCCGGCGGATCTTGGCTCTATTATTTCAACGACGGCGACAAGGCTTGGTATTCCTACCGGGTCGCCGACGGCAAGACCTTCAACCTGACCGGCAAGCTCGGCGTCCGCTTCGAGGACGAGGACTGGGACACGCCGGATGAGCCCGGGCCGTACGGCATGGCGGGGTGGCTGGAGGGGGACAAGGCGATCCTGGTGTATGACCGCTACGACATTTGGGAAATCGCCCCGGACGGGAGCAAGAGCCGGATCCTGACCAATGGACTGGGCCGCAAGGAAAAAATCGTTTTTCGTTATGCCCGGTTGGATCCGGATAACCCGTTCATCCCGGTCGGATCGCTGACCCTAGTCGCGACAAACGACGTCACCAAAGCCTCGGGTGCTTACCGCTCCGACGCTGCCAAGCCCACGGCCGATCCGGTTAAAACGGTCATGATGGACAAAACGTTCGCCGGCTTGCAGAAAGCCAAAAACGCCGACGTTTACGTCCATACCGAGCAGCGCTTCGAGGAATTTCCCAACCTGTGGGTCAGCGGGCCCGATTTCACTGCCGCCCGCAGGGTCAGCGACGCCAATCCGCAGCAGGCCGATTACAACTGGGGCAAGGCCGAGCTCATCGAATACACAAACGCCAACGGGGTGAAACTGCCGGCCATTCTCTACAAGCCTGACAATTTCGATCCGGCGAAAAAATACCCGATGATCGTCTACATCTACGAGACGCTGGCCTCGGGCCTTCACCGTTATTACGCGCCTTCGCCCGGAACCAGTATCAATTTCAGCCGCTACATCAGCAACGGCTATGTCATTTTGATGCCCGATATCATCTACGAGATCGGCTATCCCGGGCCGAGCGCCCTCCGGTGTGTCCTGCCGGCGGTCCAGACGGTTTTGGGCATGGGCTTTGTCGATCCGAAACGGGTCGGCATCCAGGGACATAGCTGGGGCGGCTACCAGATCACGTACCTCATCACCCAGACGGACATGTTCGCCGCGGTCCAGGCCGGGGCCTCGGTCTCGAACATGACCAGCGCCTACGGCGGCATCCGATGGGGGACGGGCATGTCCCGGGCTTTCCAATATGAAAAGACCCAGAGCCGGATCGGGGCGCCGCTATGGTCGAAATTCCAGGCGTACGTCGAAAATTCGCCCCTGTTCTGGGCCGACCGGGTCCACACGCCGTATCTCACCATCCATAACGACGATGACGACGCCGTTCCCTGGTACCAGGGCATCGAGTTCTTCTCGGCCCTTCGCCGCCTGGGCAAGGAAGCCTACCTGTTCGTTTACAATGGAGAAAAGCACGGCCTCCGCGAGCGGGAGAACCAGAAGCACTGGTCCGTCCACCAGGATGAATTCTTCGACCACTTCCTCCTGGGCAAGCCCCGGCCGGACTGGATGACGAAAGGCGTTCCGTACCTTGAGAAAGGGACGCGCGACGTGACTCCGCTCTACAAGGGAAAGAAGCCCGGGGAGGAGAAGAAGTAAAGCTTATTTCTTGGCCGCGTCCTTTTTCATTGTCTCCAGCTTCGTCTGGTACGACGTCTTGTTTCTCCCCGTGGCCAGACCGATCGCCTTCTCCATGGCCTTGAACGCCTCCGGCCAGTTCTTCATCTTGGCCTGAATGGTCCCGAGGGTGTCCCAGATGTAGTGTTTCCCCTGATCCAGCTCGACCGCTTTTTGGGCCGTGACCAGCGCGCTCTCAAGGTTTTTATCCTGGGAGACCCAAAACCAGGCGTACTCGTTCAGGGCCGCGGCATCGGTCATGATCCTTTGGGCGAAGGTGGGACCGAAAATCGCCAAGGCTTTCGCTTCTTGATCCGTCTGGATATAGAATCCGGCCGCCCGCCGGACGAAGTATGCGTTGTCCGGCTGGAGTCTCAAGGCGGTCTCGGCCATGGCCACGGCATTGTCCTTGTTCTCGCCTTTTCCCAACCAGAAATCGGCGTAGGCGATCAAATCGTAGCCGAGGCTGGAGACTTGGTTTTCCAT